>Ga0255210_1000035_pt1 | contig 89562 bp, 67 predicted proteins | sample Miss_Yuk_RepA_8d_FD_188422 | JGI IMG/M metagenome (GOLD analysis project Ga0255210, IMG submission 188422) | Freshwater microbial communities from Mississippi River, Louisiana, United States - Miss_Yuk_RepA_8d | ecosystem: Environmental > Aquatic > Freshwater > River | place: USA: Louisiana...
ACATGCCCACGTTGATCACTCCTGCTTCCCCCGCTCGTTGCACGAGCGGGGCAGTGTCGTTACGTGGGTCAGATTTGCTCGATCACGCCCCCTCGGGGTGGGTCAGTTCTGCTCGATCCTCAACACCTCAGAAGGTTCCCGCGCAGCCGCTTGCGTCCCTCGTGGCGCATCAGTACTGCATCAACATGCATGCCACCCGGCTACCGCCTGATTGGCTAAGGTTCTGCGCGCCCACATCCACCGGCAACGATCGGAGCGCAACGGGCACGCAGCCTGCAATCAACGGGCACCGAACGGGCACCAGACCTCCGATTCCACCCAAATCGACGCCAGAAACGACAAACGGGTTAGCCCTTTTGGAGCTAACCCGTTGATCTACTTGGTAAAAATGGTCGGGACGGCGGGATTCGAACTCGCGACCCCTTGCACCCCATGCAAGTGCGCTACCAGGCTGCGCTACGCCCCGACTGAGCCTCGCAGTATAACCCGAAAATCTGCGTTTTAGACAGCCAGCAGATCCCGGATCGAAAGAAGCTCGGCGCGCAGCTGCGACGGACCGATCTCGATGACCTCGGGCAGCGGCAGCTGTGCAGCATCGGCCGCGCCTTCGGGCTCGGCGGCACCGGCGACGGCGTCGTCCGGCGCGGCCGCGAGCGCGACGTCGGCCTCGTCGCCCAGCGCCGCCAGGCGCGTGGCGCCGAGCACCTCGCCCAGCTGGTTGCGCGCGCCGCTGATCGTGAAGCCCTGGTCGTACAGCAGGTCACGGATGCGGCGGATCAGCAGCACCTCGTGGTGCTGGTAGTAGCGCCGGTTGCCCCGCCGCTTCATCGGCTTGAGCTGGGTGAACTCCTGCTCCCAGTAGCGCAGCACGTAGGGCTTGACGCCGCACAGCTCGCTCACCTCACCGATCGTGAAGTAACGCTTGGCCGGGATGGCTGGCAGCGGTTTCTCCATGCAAATCAACAAGGTGTGAGGTGGAACTCAGACTCTACTCGAAGTCTTCCCCGAGCGGCACATCGCCCTGCACGACGGCCTTGAGCTTGGCGCTGGCGTGGAAGGTGACGACGTTGCGCGCCTGGATGGGGATGGCCTCGCCGGTGCGCGGGTTGCGGCCCGGACGCGGCGCCTTCTGGCGGATGTTGAAGTTGCCGAAGCCCGACAGCTTCACGTCGTCGCCATTGACCAGGGTGTCGTGGACCAGCTCGAAAAAGGCCTCGACCATGTCCTTGGACTCGCGCTTGTTCAGGCCCAGCTGGGCGAACAGCAGCTCGGCCAGCTCGGCCTTGGTCAGCGTGGGCGTCTCCAGCGACGGCAGGATCACGCGGTCGGCCGCCGCGCGTTCATCGGTGTTCATCGTGTTTCTCGCTCCTCGGTACGGCAACGGGAGAGGGTATCAGCCACGCAGGCGCGCGCCTTGGGCCTCGGTCACGCGGGCCACGGCGGCGGCGACCGCAGCCTCGATGCGCTCCTCCGTCAGCGTGGCCTGGGCGTCGAGCAGTTCCAGGCGCACGGCCAGGCTGCGCTCGCCGGCGGCCAGGCCGCCGCCGGGCTGCGCCGGCTTGTAGACGTCGAACAGTGTCACCGATTGCACCAGGCCGCTGGGGTCGGCGCGCAGCGCGGCGACCAGGCCATCGTGCGTGGCCTGCTCGGGCACCACCAGCGCCAGGTCGCGCAGCGCCGCCTGGTGGCGGGCGATGGGCTGGAACTCGGGCACCGGCTGCTGCTGCACCGCGGCCAGGTCCAGCTCGAAGACCACGGGCGCCTGCGGCAGCTCGTAGCCCTGGCGCCAGCGCGGGTGCAGTTCACCGATGAAGCCGATGGCCTGCCCGTCCAGCAGCACGCGTGCGCTGCGCCCCGGGTGCAGCGCCGGGTGCTCGGCCGGCTCGAACACCGGCCGGCGCGGCGCCAGCAGGGCCTCGACGTCGCCCTTGACGTCGAAGAAGTCGACCTGGCGCTCCTTCAGGCCCCACTGCGTCTGCTCGACCGGGCCATAGGCCAGGCCGGCCAGCTTCTGCGGCTGGTCGATGCCCGCCACCGCCAGCGCGCCATGGCCGGCATCGGCATTGCGCGAGGCAACGCGGCCCAGCTCGAACACGCGCACCCGCGTGGTCCGGCGCGCCAGGTTGTGGCGCAGCACCTGCACCAGGCTGCCCAGCAGGCTGGAGCGCATCACCGCCAGCGGCGCGGCGATCGGGTTGAGCACCTGGATCGGGTCCGGGTTGCCGTGCAGCTCGTGCTCCCAGCGCGTCTCCACGAAGCTGAAGTTGATCGTCTCCTGGTAGCCCAGCGCGGCCAGCGCGCGGCGTACCGCGTAGCCGCTGCGCTGCGCCTCGGGCCGCACCTGCGGCGTCACCGGGGCCTGCGGCGGCGTGGCCGGCAGCTGCTCGTAACCGACGACGCGGGCGACCTCCTCGATCAGGTCCTCCTCGATCGCCAGGTCGAAGCGCCAGCTCGGCGGCGTCACCGTCAGCACGCCCGGCGCCTCGGTGAAGGGCAGGCCCAGGCGGGTGAAGACGGTGGCGCACTCGGCCTGGGAGATCGGCATGCCGACCACCCGCGAGACACGGGCCACGCGCAGCGCCACCGGCTGGGCGGCGGGCAGGCGCACGCGCTGGTCGTCGATCGGGCCGGCCTGGCCGCCGCAGATCGACTGGATCAAGCGGGTGATGTGCTCGATGTGCTCGACGGTGAGGGCGGGGTCGACGCCGCGCTCGAAGCGGTGGCCGGCATCGGTGCTGAAGTTGAAGCGGCGCGAGCGGCCAGCCACCGCGTCGGGCCACCAGAACGCGGCCTCGACGTAGATGTTGCGGGTGTCGTCGGACACCGCGGTGGCATCGCCGCCCATGATGCCGGCCAGCGACTCGACCGCACCCTGGGCGTCGGCGATCACGCCGACCTGCTCGTCGACGGTGATGGTGTTGCCGTTGAGCAGCTTCAGCGTCTCGCCGGCGCGGCCCCAGCGCACGACCAGGCCGCCGTGGATCTTGTCCAGGTCGAAGATGTGGCTGGGCCGGCCGTACTCGAACATCACGTAGTTCGAGATGTCGACCAGCGCGCTGACCGAGCGCTGGCCGCAGCGGGCCAGGCGGTCGACCATCCAGGCGGGCGTCCGGGCCTGCGGGTCGATGCCGCGCACGATGCGGCCCGAGAAGCGGCCGCACAGGTCCGCCGCCTCGACGGCCACCGGCAGGCGCTCGTCCAGCGCCGGCGCCACCGGCGGGAAGGCCGGCGTGGTCAGCGGCGTGCCGGTCAGCGCCGAGACCTCGCGGGCGATGCCGTAGACGCTCAGCGCGTGTGCCAGGTTGGGCGTCAGCTTCAGCGTGAACAGCGTGTCGTCCAGGTTCAGCCACTGGCGGATGTCGGTGCCTGCCGGCGCATCGCCGGCCAGCTCCAGCAGGCCGCCGTGGTCCTCGCTGAGCTTGAGCTCGCGCGCCGAGCACAGCATGCCCTGGCTCTCGACGCCGCGCAGCTTGCCCAGCTTGATCGCGAAGGGCTTGCCGTCCTCGCCCGGCGGCAGCTCGGCACCGACCAGCGCCAGCGGCACCTTGATGCCGGCGCGCGCATTCGGCGCGCCGCAGACGATCTGCAGCAGGCCGTCGCGCGAGTGCTCGCCGGCGCTGACGCGACACACGCGCAGGCGGTCGGCGTTGGGGTGCTGCTCGCACTCGACGATCTCGCCGACGACCACGCGCGAGAACGGCGGCGCCACCGGCCGGGTCTCCTCGACCTCGAGGCCGGCCATGGTCAGCAGGTCGGCCAGTTCGGCGGTGGCGAGCGGCGGGTTGCAGAACTCGCGCAGCCAGGATTCAGGGAATTGCATGGTCTGGGGACAGGAAGCTTCGGGCGCGGCGGCGGCCGCGGCGGAGGATCGGCCGCAGCGGCCTTCAGCGGAACTGCTGCAGGAAGCGCAGGTCGTTCTCGAAAAACAGGCGCAGGTCGTTGACGCCGTAGCGCAGCATGGTCAGGCGGTCGGGGCCCATGCCGAAGGCGAAGCCGATGTAGCGCTCGGGGTCGAGACCGAAGTTGCGCACCACGTTCGGATGCACCTGGCCCGATCCGGCCACCTCCAGCCACTTGCCCTTGAGCGGACCGCTGGCGAAGGCGATGTCGATCTCGGCGGAAGGCTCGGTGAAGGGGAAGAAGCTGGGCCGGAAGCGCAGCTGCAGGTCGTCGCTTTCGAAGAACTTGCGGCAGAACTCGGTGAAGACGTACTTCAGGTCCTTGAAGCTGACGTTCTCGCCGATCCACAGGCCCTCGCACTGGTGGAACATCGGCGAGTGCGTGGCGTCGCTGTCGACCCGGTAGGTGCGGCCCGGCGCGATGACGCGGATCTCGGGCATGCTGCCGCCGGCGGCCATCGTGGCCGCGTGCTTGGCGGCGTGGGCGCGGGCATAGCGCACCTGCATCGGGCTGGTGTGCGGGCGCAGGTTGTACCAGCGGCCGCCCTCGTCCTTCATGTCGACGTAGAAGGTGTCCTGCATCGAACGCGCCGGGTGGTTCTCCGGGTTGTTCAGTGCAGTGAAGCTCATCCAGTCGGTCTCGATCTCCGGACCGTCGGCCACGTCGAAGCCCATCGAGCCGAAGATGGCCTCGATGCGCTCGATGGTGCGGCTGACCGGGTGCAGGCCACCGGTGCCGCGCTGGCGGCCGGGCAGCGTGACGTCCAGCGCCTCGGCCTTCAGCTGGGCCTGCAGTTCGGCCTCGGCCAGCGCCTGGCGGCGGGCGGTCAGCGCGGCCTCGATGCGCTGCTTGGTCTGGTTGATCTCGGCGCCGCGGGTCTTCTTCTCCTCCGGCGTCAGGCTGGCCAGGCCCTTGAGCAGGTCGGTCACGCGGCCGGACTTGCCCAGGAAGCGCGCCTTGGCGTTTTCCAGTTCGGCCGGCGTCGGGGCGGCGGCGAAGCCGGCCTCGGCGGCGGCCACCAGTTGATCGAGATCGTTCATGAGCTCACGGAAAACAAAAAAGGCCGCCCACAGGTGACGGCCTTCGAATGCTTGGATCGCCGCCGCGCACTGCACGGCGGCAATGCCCGGCGCGACATCCGGCGCGCTGGCCGGATGGCGAGGGAATCAAGCCAGCTGGGCCTTCACCTTGGCAACGATGGCGCCAAAGGCGGCCGGGTCGTTGACGGCCAGTTCGGCCAGCATCTTGCGGTCGATGTCGATCGCGGCCTTCTTCATGCCGGCCATGAACTTGCTGTACGTGATGCCCAGACCACGCGCGGCGGCGTTGATACGGGCGATCCACAGCGCGCGGAAGACGCGCTTGCGGGTACGGCGGTCACGGTAGGCATACTGGCCCGCCTTCATCACCGCCTGCTTGGCGATGCGGAAGACGTTCTTGCGGCGACCGCGGAAACCCTTGGCCAGGGCCAGGACCTTCTTGTGGCGAGCTCGGGCGGTGACGCCACGTTTGACGCGAGGCATGTGCTGCTCCTTCTAGTCCGTCAGATGTTCACTTGACCGATCACAGGCCGGCAAATGGCAGCATTTGCGCCATGTGACCCATGTTGGTCTCGTGCACGTTCACCGCGCCGCGCAGCTGACGCTTGCGGGTGGTGGACTTCTTCGTGAGGATGTGGCGCTTGAACGCCTGACCGCGCTTGACGGTACCCCCCGGACGGACGCGAAAGCGCTTCTTCGCGCTGCTCTTGGTCTTCATCTTGGGCATGACTGCTCCTTCTAAGTTGCCCCTGCAGGCGGCCTCCCAGGGATGCGGAGGCACTTGGACAGCCTGCAGCAGCTGTTCCCCGGTTGCCACGGTGACCAAACCGCGGCGGGGAATTCGACAAACCGTTTACTGCTTCTTCTTCGGCGCCAGGACCATGATCATCTGGCGGCCTTCCAGCTTCGGGAACTGCTCGACGACGGCCACGTCGGCCAGTTCGTCGCGGATGCGCTCGAGCATCTTCATCCCCAGATCCTGGTGGGTGATCTCGCGGCCGCGGAAGCGCAGCGTGACCTTGCCCTTGTCACCATCCTCGGCGATGAAGCGGCGCAGGTTGCGCAGCTTGATGTTGTAGTCGCCGTCGTCGGTGCCGGGCCGGAACTTGACTTCCTTGACCTCGATGATCTTCTGCTTGGCCTTGGCCTCGGCCGCCTTCTTCTGCTCCTGGTACTTGAACTTGCCGTAGTCCATCAGGCGGCAGACCGGCGGATCGGCCATCGGCGCGATCTCGACCAGGTCGACGTCGGCCTCACCGGACAGGCGCAGCGCCTCCTGGATGCTGACGATGCCCAAGGGCTCGTTGTCCACGCCGTTCAGGCGCACCTGCGGCGCCATGATCTCGCGGTTGAGCCGGTGCTTGCGCTCCACATTGGGCGTACGGCGATCAAGAAAAGTAGCGATGGTGCAAACCCCTTAAACCGTTCCAGGTCCAGGCCCCAAGGCAAGCAGTGAGCGACGACCGAACAGCAGCACAAACAAGAGTGCGCGCCTTCGCGGCGGACTTCAGACCTTGCGGGCGATGGCGTCGGCGAGCTTCTGAGAGAAGTCGGCCAGCGGCATCACGCCGAGATCCTGGTTGCCCCGGGCGCGCACGGCAACGGCCCCGCTTGCCTTCTCCTTGTCGCCTGCGACGAGGATGTACGGGACCTTTTGCAACGAATGCTCGCGGATTTTATACGTGATTTTTTCATTGCGCAAATCAGCCTGGGCCCTAACTCCTTGTTTTTGCAGCGTTTTCACCACTTCCGCCACGTAGTCGCGCTGCGCGTCGGTGATGCTGGCCACCACCACCTGCACCGGCGCGAGCCAGGCGGGCAGTGCGCCGGCATGCTGCTCGATCAGGATGCCGATGAAACGCTCCAGGCTGCCGACGATGGCGCGGTGCAGCATGACCGGGCGGTGGCGCGAGCCGTCCTCGCCGACGAACTCGGCGTCCAGGCGCTCCGGCAGGTTCGGGTCGACCTGGATCGTGCCGCACTGCCAGGGCCGGCCCAGCGCGTCCTTGAGCGTGTACTCGATCTTCGGGCCGTAGAAGGCGCCCTCGCCCGGCAGGTACTCGAAGTCGCAGCCCGAGGCCCGCAGGCCCTCGGCCAGCGCGGCCTCGGCCTTGTCCCAGCTTTCCTCCGTGCCGATGCGCTTCTCGGGCCGCGTCGACAGCTTGTAGATGATGTCGCTGAAGCCGAAGTCCTTGTAGACCTGCTGCAGCAGCGCGGTGAAGGCCTGCACCTCGGCCTGGATCATGTCCTCGGTGCAGAAGATGTGGCCGTCGTCCTGGGTGAAGCCGCGCACCCGCATGATGCCGTGCAGGCCGCCGGTGGGCTCGTTGCGGTGGCACTGGCCGAACTCGCCGTAGCGCAGCGGCAGGTCGCGGTAGCTCTTGATGCCCTGCTTGAAGATCAGGATGTGGCCGGGGCAGTTCATCGGCTTGAGCGCGTAGTCGCGCTTTTCCGACTCGGTCACGAACATGTTCTCGCGGTACTTGTCCCAGTGGCCGGTCTTCTCCCACAGGCCCTGGTCGAGGATCTGCGGGCCCTTGACCTCCTGGTAGCCGTTGTCGCGGTAGACGCGGCGCATGTACTGCTCGACCTCCTGCCAGACCGTCCAGCCCTTGGGGTGCCAGAAGACGGTGCCGGGCGAGTGCTCGTCGATGTGGAACAGGTCCAGCTCGCGGCCGAGCTTGCGGTGGTCGCGCTTCTCGGCCTCCTCCAGCATGGTCAGGTACTGCTGCAGGTCGTCCTTGCTGGCCCAGGCCGTGCCGTAGACGCGCTGCAGCATCTCGTTGCGGTGGTCGCCGCGCCAGTAGGCGCCGGCCACCTTCATCAGCTTGAAGTGCTTGAGCTTGCCGGTGGACGGCACGTGCGGGCCGCGGCACAGGTCCTCGAAGGCGCCCTCGCGGTAGAGGCTGACGTCCTCGCCGGCGGGGATGCTGCCGATGATCTCGGCCTTGTAGTGCTCGCCCAGGCCGGTGAAGTAGGCCACGGCCTCGTCGCGCGGCAGCACGCGGCGCACCACCGGTTCGTCCTTCCTGGCCAGCTCGGCCATCTTCTTTTCGATGGCCGCCAGGTCCTCGGGCGTGAAGGGACGCTTGTAGGCGAAGTCGTAGTAGAAGCCGTGCTCGATGACCGGGCCGATGGTGACCTGGGCCTCGGGGAACAGCTCCTTGACCGCGTAGGCCAGCAGGTGGGCGGTGGAGTGGCGGATCAGCTCCAGCCCCTCGGGCTGCTTGTCGGTGACGATGGCCAGCGACTCGTCGTGCTCGATCCGGTGGCTGGTGTCGACCAGGCGCGCGGCGGTGCCCTGCCCCACCTTGCCGCCGAGCGCGGCCTTGGCCAGGCCGGTGCCGATGGACGCGGCGACCTCGGCGACGGTGACCGGCTGCGGGAACTCGCGTTTCGAACCGTCGGGCAGCGTGATCGTGATCATGGGGAACTCCGGGTGGGGCAGAACGAGGCGGGCAACAAAAAAGCGCGGTGGCTACCGCGCTTTCTTGTCCGAGGGGGAACCTAGGGGAAGAGGCCGAACAGGCGTGACAGCGCGGCCGGTCAGCGACCGGGGGTGGCGGCGAACAGCGTAGTTCGCGGTGTCACAACCAACATGCCTTTCTCGCCCTTGTGGATGGATGGAAGCCGCATTGTAGCGGCGCGGGGCTACAGCGGCAGCGCGTCGGCGGTGGGCCGGGCCAGCCAGTCGGCGGCCTCGTCGGCCAGCTGCTGGGCGGCGGCGGTGGCGGCGGTCCAGGCGCGGATGCGCGCGGCCGGGTCGTGCAGGTGGGTCTTGAAGTCCTGCCGGTCGGGCAGCTTGGCGCCGGGCAGCGTGGCCACCCACTCGGGCCGGGGCGAGAGCACGACCACGTTGTCCAGCCGCCGGCTGGCGGCGTGGCGGTGCTTGAGCGCCTTGTCCAGCCAGCCGGGCACCAGCTGGCGCTGGAAATGCGGGTACAGCACCAGGCCCTCCGTCATGGCGGCGTAGTCCAGGTGCAGGTGGTAGTCGGTGATGCCGCCGTCCCAGTAGGCGCCGGGCGGTGCGCCGGGGATGTCGTGCACCGCCTGCAGCACGAAGGGGATGGACCCGCTGGCGACGATGGCCGGGCCCAGGTTGTCGGCGCGCAGCGCGGCCTGGTGCGAGGCGAAGTCGCCCAGGCCGAAGGGCAGCGGCGTGCGCGGGTCGGAGAACACCACGCGCTGCAGCCAGGCGCCCAGCGCGTGGCGGCGCATCAGGTTGCTGGCGAAGGCGCCGAGGTAGCCCAGCGGCGTGCGCAGCCGGCCCTCGCGCCGCAGCAGCGGGCCGCGGCCGCGGCTGGTGAACACGTGCAGCCGGTAGCGCGGATGGGCCAGCAGCGCCGGCAGGTCGTCGCCGAGCTGCTGCGCCAGCAGCTGGCGGAACACCCGGCTGACCTCGGCGGCGTCGGGCAGCGCGCCGTCGGGCACCTCGAAGCGCTGGTGGATGTAGTCGTGCGCCAGCCGGGCCAGCGCGGCGTCGGGGTCGGGCAGCATCGCGCTGGCCATGCGCCAGGCGCCGATGGATGCGCCCAGCAGGTGCACCACGTGGTCACTGCCGGCCAGGCCGCCCGGCAGCCAGTGGCCGAACAGGAAGCGGTCCAGTGGGTTCAGGATCAAGCCCTTGGGCCCGCCGGCGGCCGCCGGCACCACCCGCACGTCGGTCGGCCGCAGGCCGCGTTCGCGCAGCTGGGCCAGGGCGCGCGGGCCGGCGTGCACCTGCAGCGCGCGGGGTCGGGTGATCGGTGTGGCCATGGCGGGCTCGGGGCTCAGAACTTCAGCAGCAGGCTGGCGCTGAAGCGGCGCCGCGCACTGCGGGTGTTGAGGTTGGACAACGGCTCGCCGCCGGGCCCGACCGTCTCGGTCAGGTCGGCGCTGCCGTCGGCCAGCAGCTGGCTGCCGCCCAGGCGCAGGCTGCTGCCGCGGTCCAGCACGAGCAGCGCGTAGGCGTCGAGCGTGCGCACGCGCTGCCTGACCAGGCTGCGCGTCGCCTCCTGCAGCACGCGCACGCCGGGCACCCAGCCCAGGCTGGCACCCAGCGTCAGCGGCAGGCCGCCGGGCGGTGCGGCCAGGCTGTGGTCGAAGCCCAGGCTGGCCTGCCAGGCCGGCTGCTGCTCCAGCCGGTTGTCGGGGCCGGGCAGGCCGTCGACGGCCGAGCGGTACAGGCTGAGCGCCGAGCGCAGCGCCAGGCCGCGTGGCGCATCCCTGCCGGCCGGCATCAGCTCGTCGGCCCGGCCCTTGAGCTCCAGCTCCAGGCCCTGCGTGCGCGCGCCCGCCAGGTTCACCGGCTGGCCGACATAGCGCGGCGCCGTGGCCCAGGGCACGGTCTGCAGCGTCACCTGCTGGCGGATCAGGTCGCGGATGCGCTTGTGGAAGACGCCGACGCTGAGCACCCCGCCCTGCGGCAGGTAGTGCTCCCAGGCCAGGTCCAGGCCGGTGGCCAGCTCGGGGCGCAGCGCCGGGTTGCCGATGCGGTCCAGGTCCAGCGGCGTGTTGGTGACGTCCAGCGCATAGCTGCTGGCGCGGCTGGGCCGGCCCACCAGCTGGCCCAGCTCGGGCGCCTTGTAGCTGCGCGTCAGGCTGGCGCGCAGCAGGCTGCGGCCGCGCGCGTCCAGCCGGTGCGTCAGGTGCAGCACCGGCGACCAGACGGTGGCCTGGTGGCTGCGGCTGCCGTCGCTGTCGGCGCTGCGCGTGGCCAGGCGCTCGGCACGCAGGCCCAGGTAGGTGGACCAGGCCGGCGACAGCGCCCATTCGTCCTGCAGGTACAGCGCGCTGCGCAGCACCTCGGCATGGAAGGGCTCGCCCTCGTAGCCCTGCAGCTGCTCGGCACCGTTCTCCAGCACGCTGCGCAGCTCGCGCCGTCGGCGCTGCTCGAGGTCCCAGCCGAAGGCCAGGGTGCGGGCCTCGCCCACCGGCTGCGACCACTTGCCGCTGCTGCTGCCGGACCACTCCCGGTTGTGGCTGTGGGTGTCGCGCGCCAGGGTCTGCAGCCCCGCCGCGTCGAAGCCATCGGTCAGCGTGCGCGAGCGGCTGCGCGTGGTCTGGCCGCCGGCGCGCAGCTCGAGCCGGCCGCCGTCGGCGGCCTGGTGCGTCCAGGCCAGTCCCAGACGCTGCAGGGACCAGAATCCGCGGTTGCCGAAGCGGTCGTCCACGCTGGGCGGCGGCTGGCCGGCCAGCACGGCGGTGTGGTAGGCGCCGTCGCTGCGGTAGTCGCTGCGCTGGAAGAAGCCTGAGAGCTCCAGCCGGTCGGCCGCGCCCAGCTGCCAGGCGCCGCGCGGGCCCAGGTTGAAGCCGTGGCCCCAGGACCGGTCGCCGCCCGGCACGCGCAGTTGCTGGGGCTGGCCGGCCGCGTCCAGCGTCTGGCGCTCGCCCAGCGTGTCGGCCTGGTTGCGCCACTGGTAGAACGACAGCGGCAGCGTGTAGCGCAGCGCGCCGGCCTGGTCGCCCCAGCTGGCGTGGCCGGACAGCGCCGGCGTGGCGACCTGGCGCGACACGGTGGCGCGCAGCTCGCGCTGGCGCACCCGTGGCGCCTCGCGCAGCACCAGGTTGACGGTGCCGGCCACGGCCTGGGCGCTGCGGTCGGCGGTGGCGCCGCGGGTGACCTCGATGCGCTCGACCTGGCCCGGCGTCAGGTCGTCCAGCGAGAAGCCGGGCGGTGCCGGGTCGCCGTTGATCAGCAGCAGCGTGTAGCCGCCGCCCAGGCCGCGCAGCCGCGGGCTGCCGCCGCTGACCGTCAAGCCGGGCAGGCGCTTGAGCACGTCCGCCACGCTGGTGTCGCCGTACTTCTCGATCTCGTCGCGGCCGACGATGGTGCGCGCCACCGGCTCGCGCCGGCGCTGCTCGGTGTCGCTCAGCGGCTGGGCGCTGATCTCGACGCGCTGCGCCGCATCCTGCGCCGCCGCCAGGCCGCAGCCGGCGACCAGGCCCCAGGCCAGCGCGTGCCGCCAGCCGGTGCGGGGCCGGCGGGGCAGGCGGCAGTGCGCGGTGGCCATGGCAGCGTCCGCGCGGCCGCGCTCAGCGCTTGCCGGACTGCAGCTTGGCGAAGGCCGCGGCCATCGCCCCGCCCGGCGCGGGCTGCGCCGCGGCACGCTGGCCGCCGCCGTGGCTGCGCTCACCGCGCCCGGCGGGGGTGAAGCGGTTGTCGCCGCGGCCGCCCGGCGCGCCCTGCCCCGGCTTGGCATCCAGCTTCATCGTCAGGCTGATGCGGCCGCGGGCCAGGTCCACCTCCAGCACCTTGACCTTGACGATGTCGCCGGTCTTGACCACCTCGCGCGCGTCGTTGACGAACTTGTTCGCCAGCTGGCTGACGTGGACCAGGCCGTCCTGGTGCACGCCCAGGTCGACGAAGGCGCCGAACTGCGCGACGTTGCTGACCGTGCCCTCCAGCGTCATGCCGGGCTGCAGGTCCTTGATGTCCTCGACGCCGTCGTTGAAGCGCGCCACCTTGAAGTCGGGGCGCGGGTCGCGGCCGGGCTTCTCCAGCTCGGCGAAGATGTCCTTCACCGTGATGGCGCCGAAGCGCTCGTCGGCGAAGGCCTCGGGCTTGAGGCTGCGGATGACGTCGGACTTCCCCATCACCTCGGTCACCGGCCGGCCGAGCTTGTCGAGCACGCGCTGCACCACCGGGTAGGTCTCGGGGTGCACGCCGGTCTGGTCCAGCGGGTTGTCGCCGTCGCGGATGCGCAGGAAGCCGGCGGCCTGCTCGAAGGTCTTGGGGCCGAGACCGCTGACGTCCAGCAGCTGCTGGCGGCTGCGGAAGGCGCCGTGGGCGTCGCGCCAGCGCACGATGGACGCGGCCACCGCCGGGCTCAGGCCGGCCACCTGGGCCAGCAGCGGCGCCGACGCGGTGTTCAGGTCCACGCCCACCTTGTTGACGCAGTCCTCGACCACCGCGTCCAGCGTGCGCGCCAGCTCGCTCTGGTTGACGTCGTGCTGGTACTGGCCGACGCCGATCGACTTGGGCTCGATCTTCACCAGCTCGGCCAGCGGGTCCTGCAGGCGGCGGGCGATGGAGACGGCGCCGCGCAGGCTGACGTCCAGGTCCGGCAGCTCCTTGCTGGCGAACTCGCTGGCCGAGTAGACCGAGGCACCGGCCTCGCTGACCACCACCTTCTCGATGGCGTGCTCGGGGGCCAGGGACTGGATGCGCTTGATCAGGTCGGCGGCCAGCTTGTCGGTCTCGCGGCTGGCGGTGCCGTTGCCGATGGCGATCAGGTTGACGCCGTGCGTGGCCACCAGCTTGCCCAGGGTGTGCAGGCTGCCCTCCCAGTCGCGCTTGGGCTCGTGCGGGTAGACGGTGGACGTGGCCAGCACCTTGCCGGTGTCGGACACCACCGCCACCTTGACGCCGGTGCGGATGCCCGGGTCCAGCCCCATCACCACGCGCTTGCCGGCCGGCGCGGCCAGCAGCAGGTCGCGCAGGTTCTCGGCGAAGACCTTGATCGCGGTGGTCTCGGCGGCCTCGCGCAGGCGGGTGAACAGGTCGCGCTCCAGGCTGAGGCTGAGCTTGACCTTCCAGGTCCAGGCCACGGTCTTGCGGATCAGCTCGTCGCCGGGGCGCTTGGCATGGCGCCAGCCCAGGTGCAGGGCGATGCGGCCCTCGGCCAGGCTGGGTTGACCCGGCACCGCTTCCTCGTCCAGCACCAGCTTGGCGTCCAGGATCTCCAGCGACCGGCCGCGGAACACCGCCAGCGCGCGGTGGCTGGGCACGGTGCGGATGGGCTCGTCGTAGTCGAAGTAGTCGCGGAACTTGGCGTGGTCGGCGTGGTTCGGGTCCTTGCCCTCGGCGAGCTTGGACTTGAACAGGCCCTCGGCCCACAGCCACTCGCGCAGGCTGCCCACCAGGGCGGCGTCCTCGGCCCAGCGCTCGGACAGCAGGTCGCGCACACCGTCGAGCACCGCGAAGGCGTCGGCAAAGCCGGCCTCGGCCAGCTTGGCCGCCCCGCCCTCGTAGCCGGCGACGAAGGCCTGGGCCTCGGCCAGCGGGTCCAGCGACGGGTCGGCGAACAGGCGGTCGGCCAGCGGCTCGATGCCGGCCTCGCGGGCGATCATGCCCTTGGTGCGGCGCTTGGGCTTGTAGGGCAGGTAGAGGTCTTCCAGCTCCTGCTTGGTCGGCGCGGCCTCGATGGCGGCCTGCAGCTCGGGCGTCAGCTTGCCCTGCTCGGCGATGCTCTTGAGCACCGCGGCACGCCGGTCCTCCAGCTCGCGCAGGTAGGCCAGGCGGGCCTCCAGCTCACGCAGCTGGATGTCGTCGAGGCCGTCGGTGGCCTCCTTGCGGTAGCGGGCGATGAAGGGCACCGTGGCGCCACCGTCGAGCAACTCGACCGCGGCGTTCACCTGCCGCGGGGCGACCTTCAACTCGGCCGCGATCTGCAGAAGAATCTTGTCCAACGCATCTGGCCCGGGCGTGGCGGGCTCTCGCAAAACAAAGGCGGCGAGTGTGCCACAGGGGGGTGTTTCAGCCCGTGACGGCGCTTTGCGGATCCACACTGCCCCGTCGCGGCAGGGACTTTCGGCGGTGGTCGCGCAAGCAAAGCGGCGTCGGGGCCCGCCGCGGCACTTCACGGAGGCGGTCGTCGCTGCGCGCCGACTGCCCTGCGGTGCTCGGCCGGCTGGCCCGGCGTGCAACTCGCTGCGCGCCTGCTGCGCAGCCGCTGCGCTCGAACAAGCACGCCGAGTCAGTTGACGCGGCGCGCCGGCTGCGCCGCCGCGCTGGCCAGCCGGGCTGTGCTCCTCGGCGCCTCCCAGGCGCGCCGCAGCGGGCCCCGACGCCGCTTTGCGCCTCCATTTCCGCATGCGCAGGGTTCTCGTTCGCGCGCCTCGGTGGTGTTGCGCGGTGGCCGGTACCCGGCCCGGGCGATCTGTGGGGCGGCGAGCAGCACAGCGCCAGGGTCGGCGCGCCGGCGCAGCCGGCGTGCTTCGTGAACTGACTCGCCGCGCTTGTTCGAGCGCAGCGGCTGCGCAAGCAGGCGCGTAGCGAGTTGCGCGGCGCGACCCTGGCGCGCGCAGCGCAGCGGAGTCGGCGCCAACGGCGCCGACCGCCCCGGTGTGAGCCCGGGTCGGGTACCGGCCGCCGCGCTCCTGCCGCGCGCTGCAAGCCAGGTAGGCCCACGCCAACAGACGGAGTCCACCGCCCACCCGCCGCCATCCAGCTCAGCCCACCGGCTGCGGGCGCACCTGGAAACCGAAGCGCGGGAAATGGACGTGGACGGTGCCGGCGCGCGGGTCGCTGCGGCGGACCACGGCCTCGTCGTCGTCCAGGCCGACCAGGGTGCCGGCCACCGGGTCGCAGCCGTAGTCGGTGGCCGCCACGGTGACGGCCTGGCCGGCCTCGAAGCCGCTGCCCGGCGCCACCGCCACCGGGGCGTGGCGCCCGGCAGCGCCGGCGGCCTGGGCCAGGGCCAGTGCGTCGCCGCTGTCCAGCGCGCTGTGCTGGCCGTGGCCGATGGCCAGCAGCCGGTCCAGCCAGGGGCCGACGGCCGGGTAGGCGTCCAGCAGGCCGGCCACCGGACCAGCGCGGCGGATGAACCACAGGCAGTGGCCGAAGGAGAAGTCGGCGATCGACGGCGCGGCGCCGAACAGCCAGGGGCCGCCCGCCGCGAGCTGGGCGTTGACGGCGGCCAGGTGCGCGCGGATCTGCGCACCGGCGTCGGGCAGCGCCAGGCGCGTGGCGTTGCCGCGCATCGCGGCGCGGTCGGCGGCGAAGGCCTTGAGCTGCTCGGGCGGCATGTCGCCCAGCACCGCCCCGATGCCCGCCGGCTGCATGGCCCAGCCCACCGCGGCCTGGAACACCGGGCCGTCGGCCCACAGCGCCAGCGGCACGGCCAGCGGCGCACTGGCCGGGAACAGCGGCGGCTCGGGCTGCAGGCGCTCCAGCACGCGGGCGATCAGCGCGGTGTCGCAGTAGATGTCGGCGCCGATCTGCAGCACCGGCGTCTCGCGGTAGCCGCCGGTCAGCGGCACCAGGTCGGGCTTGGGCAGCATCGGCGGGATGAGCACCGAGCGCCAGGGCAGGCGCTTGTAGCCCAGCATCAGCCGCGCCTTCTCGGCGAACGGCGACATCGGGTAGTGGTGCAGCACGATCTCGTCCATGGCGGTCTCCTTCCTGCGGGTGGGGTGGCCGGCGCCCGGCTCAGGGCGCGCGCCACATCTCGATGTGGGGGATGTCGTCTTCCAGGTACTCGGCGCCGACCGGCGCGTAGCCGTGGCGGGCGTAGAAGCGCTGCAGGTGGGCCTGGGCGCTGATGCGGTTGCCCTGCCCCGGCCAGGCCCGGACGGCCAGGCGCAGGCCCTCGGCCAGCAGCGCGTCGGCCAGGCCGCTGCCGCGCAGCGCGGTGTCCAGCACGACGCGGCCGATCGAGGGCTGGGCGTACTTGGCGCCCGGGTCGACCAGGCGCAGCCCGGCGCGCAGCACGCCGCCGGCGTCATGGCCCAGCAGGTGCCAGGCGCGGGCGTCCAGTTCGTCCGGGTCCTGGTAGGCGCAGCGCTGCTCGACGACGAAGACCCGCGCGCGCAGCGCCAGCCAGTCCAGCAGTTGCGCGGCGTTCAGGTCCGGCAGCCGGGCGGCGGTCCAGTGCAGGGTCGACGCCATGCCTGGGCGCCCGCTCAGACCAGGCGCACCAGCTGCTTGCCGAAGTTGCGGCCCTTGAGCAGGCCCAGGAAGGCCTCGGGCGCGCTGGCCAGGCCCTCGGCCACCGTCTCGCGGTACTTCAGGCGGCCGCTGGCCACGCCCTGCCCCAGCTCGGCCAGCGCCGCCGGCCAGTGCTGCATGTGCTCGCTGACGATGAAGCCCTCGACCTTCATGCGGTTGACCAGGATCAGCGAGGGCGCGGCCATCGGGATCGGCTCGCCGTTGTAGCCGCTGATCATGCCGCACAGCGCCACCCGGCTGAAGGCGTTGGCGTTGGCCATCACCGCGTCCAGCACCAGGCCGCCGACGTTCTCGAAGTTGCCGTCGATGCCCTGGGGGCAGGCCGCCTTCAGCGCGGCGCTCAGCGCGGCCAGGTCGCGGTGGGCCTTGTAGTCCACGCAGGCGTCGAAGCCGAGCTCCTCGACGACGTAGGCGCATTTGTCGGCACCGCCGGCGATGCCCACCGCGCGCGCGCCGCGGGCCTTGGCCAGCTGGCCCACGGCGCTGCCCACCGCGCCGCTGGCGGCCGAGACCACCACCGTCTCGCCGGCCTTGGGGGCGATGATCTGGGTCAGGCCGTACCAGGCGGTGACGCCGGGCATGCCCACCGCGCCCAGGTAGGCCGACAAGGGGATGTGCGTGGTGTCGACCTTGCGCAGGACGCCGGGCACGCCGGCATCGACCACCGAGTACAGCTGCCAGCCGCCCATGCCGACCACGTGGTCGCCGACGGCGAAGCCGGCGTGCTGCGAGGCCACCACCTCGCCCACCGTGCCGCCGCCCATCACCGCGTCCAGCGGCTGGGGCTGGGCGTAGCTCTTGCCGTCGTTCATGCGGCCGCGCATGTAGGGGTCCAGGCTGAGGTAGTGGTGGCGCACCAGCACCTGGCCGTCCTTCAGCGCGGGCACGGGCGCCTCGACGAGGCGGAAGTTGGCGGCCGTGGGCTCGCCGGCCGGGCGCGACGCGAGCTGGATCTGCTGGTTCATCGGGGTGCTCATCTCAGGTCTCCTCGGGGGATGGGTGGTCAGGGCTGGGCCGGGGGATCGGCCGGCGGCAGCGTGGCGTTGCGCCCCCGCGCCGGCAGCGCGCGCAGGTACTTGAAGGTGCCGGTGGCGCTGGCGCAGAGCTTGCCCTGGTCGTCGTGCACCTGGGCCTCGCAGAAGGCCATCGTCGAGGTGCGGTGCAGCACCTTGGCGTTGGCGCGCAGCTGGTGCTCGGCCGGGCGCATGAAGCTGGTTTTCATCTCGATGGTGGCGACACCATTGTCGGTGTGGGCGCTGCGCGCGGCCATGGCCATGGCCACGTCCATCAGGGTCATCACGACCCCGCCGTGCGCCACCTGCCAGGCGTTGAGGTGGGCCTCGTCCAGGTCCACGCGCAGCTCGGCTTCGCCGCCGCCCACGGCGTGCAGCTCGAAGCCCAGCGACTCGACGAAGGGCACCTTGACCGGGAAGGGCAAGGGCGACTTGTTCGGGCGCGGGCCGGGGGGCAGGCGGCTCATCGCGGCGCCCTCACTTGCCGATGACCGCGGTCACGCCGCCGTCAACCGGCAGCACCTGGCCGGTGATGTGCTTGCCCGCCGCGCTGGCGAACAGCAGCACCGCGCCCTTCAGGTCGTCGTCGTCGCCCAGGCGGTTCAGCGGCGCCCAGGCGGCCATCTCCTTCTCGCCCAGCTTGCCGATGGTGAACTCGGTCATCTTGCTGGGGAAGTAGCCCGGCGCGATGGCGTTGACGGTGATGCCGTGCTCGCCCCACTCGCAGGCCAGCGCGCGGGTCATCGCCGAGACGGCGCCCTTGCTGGTGTTGTAGGCCAGCGTCTCCTGGCCCGGCGGGTTGCCGCCGTAGGCGGTGATCGAGCTGATGTTGATGATGCTGCCGCGCCGGCGCGGGATCATGCACTGCTTGCCGACCACCTGGCTGAACAGGAACACGCTGCGCACGTTCAGGTTCATCAGCTTGTCCCAGCCGGCCAGCGAATGGTCCTCGGCCGGCTCGCCCCAGGCGGCGCCGGCGTTGTTGACCAGGATGTCGATCTCGCCCAGGCGCTCGCGGGTCTCGCGCACCACGCGCTCGACGTCCTCGGGCTTGCCGGCGTCGGCGGCGATCCAGCGCACGTCGATGCCGCGCTGGCTCAGCTCGGCCGCGGCCTCCTCCAGGTCGGCGGCCTTGCGCGAGGTCAGCATGAGCTTGGCGCCGGCCTCGCCGAGCGCCTCGGCCATCTGCAGGCCCAGGCCGCGCGAGCCGCCGGTGACCAGGGCGACGCGGCCGCGCAGGTCGAACAATTGTTGGATGGGGGTGCCCATGCGGTGCTCCTCAGGAATGCTCGTCAGTCTCGGATGCGGGACGGTAGCCCGGGCCACCGGGGCCCGTCAGTCGCCAAGGTGGCCGCGCGGGCGCGGCCGATGGGGGTCAGAACCAGTCGTCGCGCATCTCGCGGCACAGCGGGCTGCGCGCGGCGACCACGCCCAGCCAGGCATCGATCTTGGGCAGCTCGTAGGCGTAGAAGTAGCGGCAGGCCTGGCGCTTGCCGGCCAGGAAGCCGGCGCCCAGACGCGCCGCGTCGCCGGCCCGGGCCGCCAGCGCCACTTCCAGCCAGACCCAGGCCAGCACCACGTGGCCGAAGGCCTGCAGGTAGGGCGTGGCGTTGGCCAGCGCGTCCTCGGGCACGCCGGTGGACCAGGCGGACTTGGTGGCGGCGCCCAGCTTCTGCAGCGCGGCCGCCAGCGCGGCGGCGTGCTCGGCCAGGCCGTCGACCTGGCCTGCGCGGGTGATGGTGTCGTTGACGCGGCCGGCCAGCAGCGTCAACCCGGCGCCGCCGTCCATCACCACCTTGCGGCCCAGCAGGTCCATGCCCTGGATGCCGTGGGTGCCCTCGTGGATCATGTTCAGGCGGTTGTCGCGCCAGTACTGCTCGACCGGGAAGTCGCGCGTGTAGCCGTAGCCGCCGTGCACCTGGATGGCCAGGCTGTTGGCCTCCAGGCACCACTCGCTGGGCCAGCTCTTGGCGATCGGCGTCAGCACCTCCAGCAGCAGGGCCGCGTCCTTGGCCGCGGCGGCCTCGCCGGTGTGGGCCTCGTCGACCAGGCGGGCGCAGTACAGCTCCAGCGCCAGCGCGCCCTCGGCATAGGCCTTCTGCGCCAGCAGCATGCGCTTGACGTCGGCGTGCTCGATGATCGGCACCTGCGGCGCCGCCGCATCCTTGCCGCCCACGCCGACGGGCCGGCCCTGCGGCCGCTGGCGCGCGTAGGCCAGGCTGGCCTCGTAGCCGGCCATGCCCAGCATGGTGGCGGCCATGCCCACGCCGATGCGCGCCTCGTTCATCATGTGGAACATGCAGCGCAGGCCCTCGCCCGGCCGGCCGACCAGGTAGCCCACCGCGCCGGCCCGGCCGCCGGGGGTGAAGCGCCCCTCGCCGAAGTTCAGCAGCGTGTTGGTCGTGCCGCGCCAGCCGCACTTGTGGTTCAGGCCGGCCAGGGCCACGTCGTTGCGCTCGCCGGTCAGCTCGCCCTCGGGCGTGACCAGCTTCTTGGGCACGATGAACAGCGAGATGCCCTTGACGCCGGGAACCGTCTTGCCGTCCGGCCCGGGGATCTTGGCCAGCACCAGGTGCACGATGTTCTCGGTCAGCTCGTGCTCGCCGGCCGAGATCCACATCTTGTTGCCCTTCAGGCGGTAGCGCGGACCCAGCGGATCGGCGGCGTGGCCATCGCCGTCGGGCACAGCGCGGGTGGCCACGTCCGACAGGCTGGAACCGGCCTGCGGCTCGCTCAGGCACATGGTGCCCGACCAGCGGCCGGAGAACTCGTTGAGTGCGAACACGCGCTTCTGCACCTCGCTGCCATGGGCCATCAGCAGGTTGGCATTGCCCACCGACAGCAGCGCGCCGCCGATGCTGACCGAGGCCTTGGCGAAGAAGGCGTTGGCCGCGGCCTCCACCGTGTAGGGCAGCTGCATGCCGCCGATGTCGTGGTCCTGCGCGGCGCTGAGCATGCCGGAGGCGGCGTAGGCGTCCCAGGCGTCCTGGGTGGCCTGCGGCAGGATCACCTTCTCGCCGTCGAAGCGCGGCTCCTCGGTGTCGACCAGGCGGTTGAAGGGGGCGAACTTCTCGCGCGCGATGCGCTCGCAGGTGTCCAGCACCTGGGCGAAGGTCTCGGCCGAGTGGTCGGCGAAGCGCGGCCGCGCGGTCAGGGACGGGGCGTCCAGCCAGTCGTTGAGCAGAAAGTCCAGGGTGGAGCGCATGGCAGGGTCGAGGAGTTGCGAATGTGAGGGATGGGGCGCCCGCGGGGCCCACAGGCTCGCGCGGCCGGTGCCGGGGCGGCATCAGCCGAGCGGCGCCTCTTCCGAGTTGGTGAAAGTGCCATGCCTATCGCGGCGCGGCACTTACCGGTCGAGGCAAGACCGTAGCCAAGCGAACTGGATGGAACAAGGCGGCAACCCAACTCTGAGCACCTCTATAGGCCAAGTGGGTTGCCTTCAGGACGAGAGGTGTACCTAGCTGACGCGCTTCAACCGAAAGCCTTTGCCCTGCATGCACAGCTTCAGAAGCTCCGCTTGCTCAGTTGCCGGCGTCTTGTTCAGCCTTATTTGGTAGTTGCATTCAGAAACTGCGTCCGTACGCTGATGTTCTGATGCCCCCTCTTTCACGTAGTCATAGCGCGCAGGCGCGGCACATGCGGAGATGATGGATACGGTAGCGATAATGAAAAGCGAATTTCTCATTGCGTGGACCAGTATTGGTAATTGGCCAGAAACAGCCAACTCGACTGTAACCACGGGCGAGCTAGGGTCGGCGTTCAAACCTCGTACTTCGGGTGTAACGGATTCACCAGTCCAAGGTGGCGCAGCGCGGCGTGGGCAATGGGCGCCCCCCACTCGGGCACGAAGTGGCCGGCCTCCGGCACCACCAGCGGCTGCGGGCAGCCGCGGATGGCCGCGCGCAGCTGCGCCATCACCGGCCCGCCCAGCACCGGGTCGGCGGCGCCGACGGCCATGAAACTCGCACCTTGCCACTGCCCGGACCAGAAGGCTTGCGCCTGCTGGCTGATCGCCGCGCCGGGCGCGTCCGGCCCCATCGTGCAGAGGTCGGGCACCAGGTTCGGGAAGGCACGCAGCGCGGCCTTGTGGCGCGCGTCGGGAAACGGCGCGTCGTAGGCCGCGGCCTCGGCGTCGGGCAGGTCGCGCTTGCCGCGCTGCAGCAGCCGGCCCACCGCCAGGTCGGGCTGGCCGTTGCTGTAGTCGCGCCAGGCGCGGAAGCCGTCGCTGACCTCGCCGGTGGCCAGCAGCGTGTTCATCACCAGCAGCCGGGTGTAGCGCTCGGGCGCGGCCATCGGCAGCGTCAGGCCGAAGATGCCGCCCCAGTCCTGCACCGCCAGCAGCACGTCGCGCAGGTCCAGCGCGGCCACCAGGGCCAGCAGGCTGTCGCGGTGGCGGTCGAAGCGGTGCCAGCCGGCGTCCACCGGCTTGTCCGAGCGGCCGAAGCCGATCAGGTCGGGCACCACCACGCGCAACCCGGCGCCCAGGAACACCGGCAGCATGTGCCGCCACAGGTAGCCCCAGCTGGGGTTGCCGTGCAGGCACAGCACGGTGGCCCGCGCGTCGCGCGGGCCCTCGTCGACATAGTGCATGCGCAGGCCCGGCGCCTGGTGCGGCAGCGGCTCCAGGAAGTGCGGCGCGTAGGGCCAGCCGGGCAGGCCGGCGAAGCGCGCCTCGGGCGTGCGCAGCACGTCCACGGTCAGAGCACTTCGAACACGCCCGCCGCGCCCATGCCGCCGCCGATGCACATGGTCACGCACACGCGCTTGGCGCCGCGGCGCTTGCCCTCGATCAGCGCGTGGCCGGTCAGGCGCTGGCCCGAGACGCCGTAGGGGTGGCCGACGGCGATGGCGCCGCCGTTGACGTTCAGGCGGTCCATCGGGATGCCGAGCGTGTCGGCGCAGTACAGCACCTGCACCGCGAAGGCCTCGTTCAGCTCCCACAGGTCGATGTCGTTGACGCTCAGGCCCAGCTTCTTCAGCACCTTGGGCACGGCGAAGACCGGGCCGATGCCCATCTCGTCGGGCTCGCAGCCGGCCACCGCGAAGCCCAGGAAGCGGCCCAGGGGCTTCAGGCCCTTGCGCTGGGCGTAGCTGTCGCTGACCAGCACGCAGGCGCCGGCGCCGTCGCTGAACTGGCTGGCGTTGCCGGCCGTCACCACGCCGCCGGGCAGGGCCGGACGCACGCCGACGATGCCCTCGTAGGTGGTGCCGGGGCGCAGGCCCTCGTCGGCGCTGACGGTCACTTCCTTGGTGGTCAGGCCGCGCACCGGGTCGATGACGCCGGCGGTCACGGTGATCGGCGCGATCTCGTCCTTGAACAGACCGGCCTCCTGGGCGGCGCAGGCCTTCTGCTGGCTGCCGGCGCCGTAGTGGTCCATGCGCTCCTTGCTGATGCCGTAGCGCTTGGCCACGTTCTCGGCGGTCTCCAGCATGCTCATGTAGATGGCCGGCTTGTTCTGCTTGAGCCAGCTGTCCTGCAGCATGTGCATGTTCATCTCCTGCTGCACGCAGGAGATGCTCTCGACGCCGCCGGCGACGAAGGCCTCGGCCTCGCCGGCGATGATGCGCTGCGCGGCCATCGCGATGGTCTGCAGGCCGCTGGAGCAGAAGCGGTTGACGGTCACGCCGCTCACGGTCAGCGGCAGGCCGGCGCGCAGCGCGGCCTGGCGCGCGATGTTCATGCCGGTCGCGCCCTCGGGGTTGGCGCAGCCCATCAGCACGTCCTCGATGTCGGCGGGGTCGATGCCCGCGCGCTGCACCGCGTGGGCGATGGCATGGCCGCCCAGCGTGGCGCCATGGGTCATGTTGAAGGCGCCCTTCCAGCTCTTGGTCAGCGGGGTGCGGGCGGTGGAGACGATGACGGCATCGGTCATGGAAAGCTCCTGGACGGTCGGTCCGGTGTGAACGGTGGGAAGGGCGGCAGGCTCAGGCGCTGGGCGGCGCGATGACCTGGTTGCCCTTGTAGATGCTGTTGCGCACGTTGGTGAAGACGCGCCGCACCATCGGCTCGAACTCCGACAGCGGCAGGGTTTCCGCTTTCGGGTCGAAGGCCGGGTTGTCGTAGAGGGCGCAGAACTCCGCGGTGCGTTCGAAGTGCGGCTGGCCGCGGTACTGCTCGCGCAGGTGGCGGTCCAGCCCGATGTGGTGGAAGAAGTAGTAGCCCTGGAAGATGCCGTGGTGCTGCACCATCCACAGGTTGGCCTCGCTGACGAAGGGCTTGAGGATAGCCGCGGCGATGTCGAAGTGGTTGTGGCAGCCCAGCGTGTCGCCGATGTCGTGCAGCAGCGCGCAGACCACGTACTCCTCGTCGCGGCCGTCCTTCAGCGCCCGCGTCGCCGTCTGCAGCGAGTGCTGCAGGCGGTCGATCGGGAAGCCGCCGTCGTCGCCGTCCAGCAGCTTCAGGTGGGCCAGCACGCGGTCGGGCAGCGCGGCGGCGAAGGCGCCGGCATGCCGGCCGATCGCGCGCCAGTCGTCCGGCGTGCTGTGTTCCATCGAGGTGAACTGGGCGCGGTCGTTCATCGCTTGTCTCCGTGTAGGTGTGTGTGGTGCGATGCGGGGCGGTGCAGCGGGGCCGTGGGGCGAGCCGGCCTCAGGTGAAGCTCTTGCCCTCGGCCACCAGGCGGGCCAGCAGCGGCGCCGGCTGCCAGAAGGCGCGGTCGTCGTGCGGGTTCTGGGCGAAGCGCTTCATCGTGGCCACCACGTTGTACAGGCCCACGCTGTCGGCGTAGCACAGCGGGCCGCCGCGGTACAGCGGGAAGCCGTAGCCGGTCAGGTAGATCATGTCCACGTCGCTGGCCTTGTTGGCGATGCCCTCCTCCAGGATGTGGGCGGCCTCGTTGACCAGGGCGTAGACCAGGCGCTGCACGATCTCCTCGTCGCTGATCTTGCGCGGCGTGATGCCCAGCGACTTGCGGTGCTCCGCGACCATGTCCTCGACCACCTTGCTGGGGATGGCGTTGCGCTGGCCCGGCGCGTAGTCGTACCAGCCGGCGCCGGTCTTCTGGCCGAAGCGGCCCAGCTCGCACAGCTTGTCGGCGGTGCGGCTGTACAGCATGTCGGGGTGCTCCACCGCGCGGCGCTTGCGGATCGCCCAGCCGATGTCGTTGCCGGCCAGGTCGCCCATGCGGAACGGGCCCATCGCGAAGCCGAACTTCTCGATCGCGCGGTCCACCTGGGCCGGCGTGGCGCCCTCGTCCAGCAGGAAGCCGGCCTGGCGGCTGTACTGCTCGATCATGCGGTTGCCGATGAAGCCGTCGCACACGCCCGAGACCACGGCGGTCTTCTTGATCTTCTTGGCGATCGCCATCACCGTGGCCAGCACGTCCTTGGCGGTGGCCTCGCCACGCACCACCTCCAGCAGTTTCATCACGTTGGCCGGGCTGAAGAAGTGCATGCCGACCACGTCCTGCGGACGCTTGGTGAACGAAGCGATCTTGTTCAGGTCCAGCGTCGAGGTGTTGGACGCCAGGATGGCGCCGGGCTTGGCCACCTCGTCCAGGGTCTTGAACACCGACTCCTTGACACCGATCTCCTCGAACACCGCCTCGATGATCAGGTCGGCGTCCTTCAGGCCGTCGTAGCCCAGGGTGGTGCTCAGCAGCGCCATGCGCTGCTCGTACTTGTCCTGCTTGAGCTTGCCCTTCTTGACCTGGGCCTCGTAGTTCTTGCGGATGGTGGCCACGCCGCGGTCCAGCGCCTCCTGCTTCATCTCCAGCAGGGTCACCGGGATGCCGGCGTTCAGGAAGTTCATCGTGATGCCGCCGCCCATGGTGCCGGCGCCGATGACGCCGACCTTCTTCACCTCGCGCAGCGGGGTGTCCTCGGGCACGTCGGGGATCTTGCTGGCCGCGCGCTCGCCGAAGAAGGCGTGGCGCAGCGCCTTGGCCTCGGGCGTGTCGATCAGGCCGCGGAAAATGCGCAGTTCCTCGGCCAGGCCGTCGTCCAGGTTGCGGAACTTCAGCGACGCGGCCACCGCCTCGACGCAGGCCACCGGCGCCGGGAAGTTCTTGCTCATGCCCTTGACCATGTTGCGCACGAAGGCGACATAGCCGTCCGGGTTCGGGTGGCTGACCTTCAGGTCGCGCACCGAGGGCAGCGGGCGCCGGTCGGCGATTTCCTTGGCGAAGGCCACCGCGCCGGCGACGATGTCGCCGTCGATGATGCGGTCGAACAGCTTCTGGCCCGGCAGGCTGGCCAGCACCTCGCTGGGCACCGGGTCGCCCTTGACGATCATGTTCATCGCCGTCTCGATGCCCAGCACGCGCGGCAGGCGCTGCGTGCCGCCGGCGCCGGGGATCAGGCCGATCTTGACCTCGGGCAGCGCGATCGCCGCGCCCTTGGTGGCCACGCGGTACTGGCAGCCCAGCGACAGCTCCAGCCCGCCGCCCATGCAGACGGTGTGGATGGCCGCGACGATGGGCTTGCTCGACGCTTCGGCCAGCTTGATCAGGGTCAGCAGGTTGGGCTCGGCCAGCGCGCTGGGCTTGCCGAACTCGCGGATGTCGGCACCGCCGGAGTAGGCCTTGCCGGCGCCGGTCAGCACGATCGCCTTGACGGCCGGGTCGGCCTGCGCCCGCTCGAAGCCTTCGGCAATGCCCTGGCGGGTGGCGTAACCCAGGCCGTTGACCGGCGGGTTGTTCATCGTGACGACGGCGATGCCGTCGATGACCTGGTAGCTGGCGCTCATGGAGTCCCTTTCGACACTTGTCCCGTGAAATAGCACGGTCGTTCGATTCTAGGAATCGCCCGTGAAGCGCCCGTGTCCCTGCGGCGACAGACGCCGAGACGGCAGCGGCCACTCGGGGGTTTACCCGGGGTGGCGGGTCAGACTTCCAGCCATTCCCGGCGCAGCGCGTCGGCGGCCAGCAGCTGCTGCGGCGTGCCCTCGAAGACGATGCGCCCGCCGCCCATCAGCGCGCAGCGGTCGGCCACCTGCAGCGCCAGCGTCAGCTTCTGCTCGACCAGCAGCACCGCAAGCCCCTGTTCACGCAGGAGGCGCAGCAGCGTGGCGACCTGGGCCACCACCTGCGGCGCCAGGCCTTCGGTGGGCTCGTCGACCAGCAGCACGTCGGGGTCGCCCATCAGCGTGCGTGCCAGCGTCAGCATCTGCTGCTCGCCGCCCGAGAGCACGCCGGCCGCGGTGTGCAAGCGCGGCTGCAGCGCCGGGAACATCGCCAGCAGCTCGTCGCACCGCCAGCGCGGCGGCGGCCGGCCGGCGCGGCGCGGCTGCTCGCCCAGCCGCAGGTTCTGCGCCACCGTCAGCCCGGGGAAGACGTCGCGCGACTCGGGCACATAGCCCACGCCCAGCCGGGCGATGCGGTGCGGCGCCAGGCCCGCCAGATCGTGCTGGCACCAGCGCAGCGTGCCGCGCGCCGGCAGCAGGCCCATCACCGCCTGCAGCAGCGTGCTGCGGCCGGCGCCGTTGCGGCCCAGCAGCGCGACAATCTCGCCCGGGCGCACCGCCAGCGTGACGCCGCGCAGCACCGGCGCCGCGCCGTGGCCGGCGTGCAGGTCGGCGATCTGCAGCCCCTCGTCCGGCCCTGGCGCCTGAAGCGCGTCAGCCACCGCCATCCTCCCCCGGCAGGTCGCCCAGGTAGGCGCGGCGCACCCGCGGGTCGGCGCGCACCACCTCGGGCCGGTCGAAGGCCAGCACCTGGCCCTGCACCAGCACCGCCACGCGGTCGGCCAGGCCGAAGACCACGCCCATGTCGTGCTCGACCAGCAGCAGCGTGCGCCCTTCGCTGAGCCGGCGCAGCAGCGGGATCAGCCGCGCCGTCTCGCTGCGGCTCATGCCGGCGCTGGGCTCGTCGAGCAGCAGCACGCGGTGCTCGGCGGCCACCGCCAGGCCCAGCTCCAGCGCGCGCTGCTCGGCATGCGGCAGCTGGGCGGCGGGCTGGTCGCGGCGGGCCTGCAGGTGCAGTTGTTCCAGCAGTGCGTCGATGCGAGCGTCCGCGCGGGCGTCCCGCCCGCGCCGCGGCCCCGGCGCGGCCAGCAGCGCGGCGTGCAGGTGCTGGGCCACCGTCAGCGTGGGCATCAGCTGGCTGATCTGGAAGCTGCGCGACAGGCCGCGGCGGCGCACCTGCCAGGGCCGCAGCCCGTCGATGCGCCGGCCGGCCAGGCGCACCTCGCCGGCATCGGGCGCCAGCCCGCCGCTGACCAGGTGGAACAGCGTGCTCTTGCCGGCGCCGTTGGGGCCGATCACCGCGACGCGCTCGCCCTCGCGCACCGCCAGGTCCACGCCGCGCAGCACCGCGGTGCGGCCGAAGCGGCGCTGCACGCCGCGCAGCTCCAGCAGCGGCGCGGCCGCCGCGGGGCGCCGGGGCGCCGTTGCCGACGATGCGGCCGGTGCCTCGGCTGCCGCGACTGGCTGTGGCGCGGTAGAGGGCTCGGGGGCGTCGCGCAGGCTCGCAATCTCGGCCACGTTGATGGGCGCGACCGCCATCGCCACCGCCTGCGAGGGTTCGGCCCGCACCGCACCCGGCGCAGGCGCCCCGCCCTCGCCCGCCGCGTGGGCCACCCACGCCGCCCGCCGCTGCCGCAGCGGCCCGCGCAAGCCGGCCCACAGCGCCGCCGCGGCTGCGCACCAGGCGCCCAGCCCGGCCCAGACCGCCGCCTGCGTCAGGTCCAGCGCAGCGCCCGGGGCCAGCAGCGGCGGCCGCAGCGCCGCGTCCAGCCGCAGCCGGTACAGGCCCTCGACCGCGGCCACGGCGCCGGCCAGCAAGGCCAGGCCGGCGGCGCCGGCGCCCAGCCAGGCCGCGGGCCGCCAGTGCCAGGGCGGCCCGCCCCGCCCGCCCGCCACGCCGGCCGGCCGCCGCAGCGCACCGACCAAGCCGCCCGGCGCCCACAGCACCGCGCCGATGAACACCGCGCCCAGGTACAGCCCCCAGGCCGGCGTCCAGGCCGACAGCGCGGTCTGCGCCAGCACCAGGCCCACCGCGCCCAGCGCCGCACCGGCCGGGTGGCCCGCGCCGCCGAGGAACACGAACAGCAGCAGCGCCGCCGAGCGCTGCGCGCCCAGCGACTCGGCGCCGACCTGCTCGAAGTGCAGCGCCGCCAGCGCCCCGGCCACGCCCGACCAGGCGCCCGAGACGACGAAGGCCCGCCAGCGCAGGCCGCGCGGGTCGGTGCCCAGGAAGCCCACGCGCGTCGCGTTGTCGCGCACCGCGTTGAGCAGGCGCCCCGCCGCGCGGCCGCGGCGCCACTGCAGCGCCGCCAGGCAGGCCAGCGCGTAGGCCGCGACCAGGCCGTAGACCTCCCGCGCGCCCGCCCAGTGCAGCCCGGCCACCGGCGCGCCCAGCACACGGTTGCCCGACAGGCCGCCCTCGCCGCCGAAGACCTCGGGCAGCATCAGCGCCGCGGCGGCCACCAGCTCGCCCAGGCCCAGCGTGATCATCGCGAAGGCGGTGCCGCTGTGCCGCGTGGCCGCCCAGCCCAGCACCGCCGCCGCCAGCGCGCCGGCCAGGCCGCCCAGCAAGGGCAGCGCCGCCACGCCCAGCGCGTCGGCCGGCCAGGGCGCCAGGCCGCCGGCGGCCAGGCGGTTCAGCGCGTGCATCGTGGCAAAGCCGCCCAGTCCGGCGTAGACGGCGTGGCCGAAGCTCAGCAGCCCGCCCTCGCCCAGCAGCAGCTGGTAGGCGGCGCAGGCGATCAGCGCGATGCCGATCTGCGTCAGCAGCCCCAGCGCGAAGCTGCCGGGCCACAGCAGCGGCGCGGCCAGCAGCGCGGCGGCCACGCCAGCGAGCCAGCGCGCCGAGCCGGGCGCGCCGGTCGAGGCCACCGCCGCGGCCACCCGCGCCGCCAGGCCGGGCCGCGCCACCCCGCCGCGCTCAGGCATCGCGGGTGCCCAGCAGGCCGCGCGGGCGCAGCAGCAGCATGCCCACCAGCAGCGCGTAGGGCAGCAGCGGCGCCGCCTGGGCCAGGGTGATGCGCCACAGCGGCCAGCCCGGCGTGGCCGGACCGACCGCCCAGCCCAGTGCGCGCAAGCCGTCGGCCAGCGACGCGTCCACCGCCAGCGGCAGCGTCTGCAGCAGGCCGATGCCCAGCGACGCGACGAAGGCCCCGGCCAGCGAGCCCAGCCCACCGACGACCACGACGACGAAGACCAGCGGCCCCATCACCGCGGCCATGCCCGGCTCGGTGACGAAGGTGACGCCGCCGGCCACGCCGGCCAGCGCGGCCAGGCCGCAGCCGGCGCCGAACACCGCGGTGGCGACGCGCGGCAGGTCGTGGCCCAGGGTCTGCACCGTGGCCGGGTGGGTCAGCGCGGCCTGCACCAGCAGGCCCAGGCGGGTACGCGTCAGCAGCGCCCACTGCGCGGCCAGCGCTGCCAGCGCCAGCGCCATCATGAAGGCCCGGGTGCGCGGGAACTGCACGCAGCCTGCACCGGCAAGCCCTCCGGCGCAGGCGCCGTCCGGCGCGCTGCCGGCCCAGGCGCGCAGGCCGCCGTCGGCGGCGGCCTGCAGCGTCAGCGCCGGGCCCTGCAGCAGCGCCGGCGGGTCGAAGTCCAGCGGCGCGCGGCCCCAGGCCAGCTGCACCGCCTCGGCGATCACCAGGCCCAGGCCGAAGGTCACCAGCAGCCCGGGCAGGTGGCCGGCGTGCTGCACGCGGCGCAACACCGCGACCTCGAAGGCCGCGCCGAAGCCGCCGACCAGCAGCGGCGCCAGCAGCAGCGCCGGCCAGAAGCCCAGCGTGCCGGACAGCGCCCAGGCGGCATAGGCCCCCAGCATGTAGAAGCCGGCATGGGCGAAGCTGAGCACGCCGAGCATGCTGAACACCAGGGTCAGCCCGGCGCTGAGCAGGAACAGCAGCAGCCCGGCCGACAGGCCGTTCAGCGCATGCAGGACGAGCAGGTCCATGGCCGTGGATTGCCTGCGGCCCGGGCGGGCCGCGGTGCGCCGGCAGCGCCGGCGGCGCGCGCCAGGCGCCCGACCCGCGCGCCGGCCTCCAGGCGCTCAGGCGATCAGGCGCCGGGCAGCTGGTGGTTCTTGAACAGCTCGCGCAGCTTGAGCTTCTGCATCTTGCCGGTGGCGGTGTGCGGGATCTCGTCGACGAAGACCACGTCGTCGGGGATCTGCCACTTGGCGATGCGGCCGTCGAAGAAGGCCAGCATCTGCTCGCGCGTCAGCTCGGCGCCGGGCTTGCGCACCACCACCAGCAACGGGCGCTCGTCCCACTTCGGGTGCTTGGCGGCGATGGCCGCGGCTTCGTGCACCGCCGGGTGGGCCATCGCGATGTTCTCCAGGTCGATCGAGCTGATCCACTCGCCGCCGGACTTGATCACGTCCTTGCTGCGGTCGGTGATCTGCATGAAGCCGTCGGCGTCGATCGTGGCCACGTCGCCGGTGGGGAACCAGGCGCCCTCGCCGTCCACCGTGACCAGCGGCGAATCGGTGCGGCCGAAGTAGCTGTCGATGACCCAGGAGCCGCGCACCACCAGGTTGCCGGCGGCCACGCCGTCCCAGGGCAGGCTCTTGCCGTCGTCGTCGATGATGGCCATGTCGATGCCGTAGATCACCCGGCCCTGCTTTTCCAGCAGGCGCTGCTGCGCCTCGTGCGGCAGCGCCTTGTGCTTGGCCTTGAGCTTGCTGAGCGTGCCCAGCGGCGACAGCTCGGTCATGCCCCAGGCATGGATGACCTCGACGCCGTAGTCCTCCTGGAAGGTCTTCATCATCGCCGGCGGGCAGGCCGAGCCGCCGATCACCGTGCGCTTGAAGGTGCTGAACTTCAGGTTGTGGTTCTTGGTGTGCGTCAGCAGGCCCAGCCAGACGGTGGGCACGCCGGCGCTGAAGGTCACGCCCTCGGCCTCCATCAGCTCGTACAGGCTCTTGCCGTCCAGGTGCGGGCCGGGGAAGACGACTTTGCAGCCGACCAGGGCCATCGAGTACGGCAGGCCCCAGGCGTTGACATGGAACATCGGCACCACCGGCAGCACGGCGTCGCTGGCGTTGACGTTCATCGCGTCCGGCAGGGCCGCGCCGTAGGCGTGCAGCACGCTGCTGCGGTGGCTGTAGACCGCGCCCTTGGGGTGGCCGGTGGTGCCCGAGGTGTAGCAGATGCCCGAGGCGGTGTTCTCGTCGAAGCTGGGCCAGGTGTAGCGGCCGTTCTCGGCCTCGACCAGCTCCTCGTAGCACAGCAGGTTCGGGATCGTGGTGCTGGCCGGCATGTGGGCGCGGTCGGTCATCAGCACGAAGTGCTTGACGGTGGCCAGCTCCTTGGCCAGCTTCTCGATCAGCGGCAGGAAGCTCAGCTCGAAGCACAGCACGTCGTCGGCGGCGTCGTTGGCGATCCAGGCGATCTGCTCGGGGAACAGCCGCGGGTTGATGGTGTGGCACACCAGCTGCGAGCCCGAGCTGCCGTAGTAGATCTCCAGGTGGCGGTAGCCGTTCCAAGCCAGCGTGCCGATGCGGTCGCCGGGCTGGCAGCCCAGGCGGGCGAAGGCCTGGGCCAGCTTGCGCGAGCGCAGCGCCACCTCGCCCCAGGTGCTGCGGTGCACGTCGCCCTCGACGCGCTTGGACACGATCTCGGTGTCGGCGGAATGCCGCTCGGCGTGCTGGATCAGCGACGAGATCAGCAACGGCATGTGCATCATCTGGCCCATCAGCGGGCCGGTCTTGGCGGACATCGATTTCTCCTGTCAGGGGTTGCGGCAGGCCCTGGCGCACCGGGGGCAGTGCCCGGGCGGGCGCAATGCCCTGCCCCGGCACGCGGTCGGCGACGGCTGCCTACACTGCCGGGCATGGACCTGCGAGCCCGAGATTCTGCCCTCTCCGACCCCGCCCCCTGGCTGGACGAGGCGACCTGGATCAACCGCTTCGCGTCGCTGGACGAGGGCTTCTACACCCGCCTGCGGCCCGACGGCGTGCGCGCACCGCAGTGGGGCGGCCACAGCGCGGCCTGCGCCGCCCTGCTGGGCTGGCCGGCCGACTGGTGGCGCCAGCCGGGCGCGCTGGACGTGTTCAGCGGCAACGCCACCTGGCCGGGCATGGCCCCGCTGGCCAGCGTCTACAGCGGCCACCAGTTCGGCCAGTGGGCCGGCCAGCTGGGCGACGGCCGCGCCCTGCTGCTGGGCGAGGTGGCGGCGCCCGGCGGGCCGCTGGAGATCCAGCTCAAGGGCGCCGGGCTGACGCCCTACTCGCGCATGGGCGACGGCCGTGCGGTGCTGCGCTCGACGATCCGCGAGTTCCTGTGCAGCGAGGCGATGGCCGCGCTCGGCATCCCCACCACCCGCGCGCTGTGCTTCACCGCGTCGCCGCAGCCGGTGCGCCGCGAGGAGACCGAGACCGCCGCGGTGGTCACCCGCGTCGCGCCCAGCTTCATCCGCTTCGGCCACTTCGAGCACTTCGCCCACCACGGCCAGCCCGAGCGGCTGCGTACCCTGCTCGACTTCGTCGTCAGCCACTTCTATCCCGCGTGCGCCGGCGCCGCCCGCCCCGCCCTGGCCCTGCTGAAGGCGGTGGCCCGCCGCACCGCCACACTGCTGGCCGACTGGCAGGCGGTGGGCTTCTGCCACGGCGTGATGAACACCGACAACATGTCGATGCTGGGCCTGACCATCGACTACGGCCCCTTCGGCTTCCTCGACGCCTTCGACCCCGGCCACGTCTGCAACCACAGCGACCACGCCGGCCGCTACGCCTTCGCCCGCCAGCCCAGCGTGGCCTTCTGGAACCTGCACGCGCTGGCCCAGGCCCTGCTGCCGCTGCTCGACGACGACGTCGATGCCGCCCGCGCGGCGCTGGAGCCCTTCAAGACCGTGTTCGGCGAGGCCATGCTGGCGCGCTTGCGCGCCAAACTGGGCCTGGCCACCGCCCGCGACGAGGACGTCGACCTGGCCGACGACTGGCTGCGCCTGATGGCCCAGGACCGCGCCGACCACACGCTGGCCTGGCGCGCGCTGGGCCGCTTCGGCAGCGCGCCCGGCGCCAACAACGCCGCGGTGCGCGACTGGTTCGTCGACCGCGCAGGCTTCGACGCCTGGGCCGCGCGCTACGGCGAGCGGCTGCGCGCCGAGGCCAGCGTCGACGCCGAGCGCCGCGCCCGCATGGACCGCGTCAACCCGAAGTTCGTGCTGCGCAACCACCTGGCCGAGACGGCCATCCGCCGCGCCCGCGACGACGGCGACTTCGGCGAGGTGCAGCGCCTGCTGGCCGTGCTGCAGACGCCCTACGACGAGCACCCGGAGGCCCCCGCGGCCTACGCCGCGCTGCCGCCCGACTGGGCCCACCACCTGGAAGTGTCCTGCTCATCATGACCCACCGCTTCGGATCCCGCCCCCCCGAGCCCCACGCGCACGACGACGAGCGCTACCCGGTGCGCAAGCCCGACGCCGAGTGGCGCGCCCAGCTCGACCCGATGCAGTACCAGGTGGCCCGCCACGCCGCCACCGAGCGCCCCTTCACCGGGCGCTACTGGGACCACTGGGATGAAGGCCGCTACCGCTGCATCGGCTGCGGCCAGGTGCTGTTCGACAGCGCGACCAAGTTCGACGCCGACTGCGGCTGGCCCAGCTGGTGGCAAGAGGTCGAGCCCGGCCGCATCGAGCGGGTGGAGGACTTCAGCCACGGCATGCACCGCGTCGAGGTGCGCTGCGCGCGCTGCGGCACCCACCTGGGCCATGTCTTCCCCGACGGGCCCGAGCCCACCGGCGAGCGCTACTGCATCAACTCCGCCGCGATCGACTTCGCCGCCGCCGACGAGCCGCCCGCCGACCCGCGCTGACGGCGCCGCGGCGGCCTGCGGCCGACTTCACGCCGGCTTCACGGCGCTGGCACAAGGGCTCGCTACACTGGCGGCCGCATGAAACTGCTGCTCGACTTCCTGCCCATCCTGCTGTTCTTCGGCACCTTCAAGTACGCCGAGGGCCACAAGGACGCCGCCGCCGCCTTCGCCACCGAGCACCTCGGGTGGCTGGTGGCCGGCGGCAGCGTCGCCCCCGCCGAGGCGCCGGTGATGCTGGCCACCGTGGTGGTCATCGTCGCCACGCTGGCCCAGGTGGCCTGGCTCAAGCTGCGCGGCCGCCGCATCGACATGATGTTGTGGGTCAGCCTGGCGCTGGTGGTGGTGCTGGGCGGACTGACCGTCTGGCTCAAGAGCGAGACCTTCATCAAGTGGAAGCCCACCGGCCTGTACTGGGCGATGGGCCTGGCCTTCCTGGTCAGCCAGTTCGGCTTCAAGCGCAACCTGCTCAAGCTGATGCTCGGCGAGCAGCTGCAGCTGCCCGACGCGGTCTGGTCGCGGCTGAGCCTGGCCTGGGTGGCCTTCTTCGCCGCGATGGGCGTGCTCAACCTGTGGGTGGCCTACCACTTCTCCACCGACGCCTGGGTCAACTTCAAGCTGTTCGGCGGCATCGGCCTGATGCTGCTGTTCACGCTGGCCCAGGGCCTGTACATCGGCCGCCACCTGCCCGAGGAGCCGGCCGCGCCGGCCCCGGGCGGAGACGCGCGGCGATGAGTTGCCCGGTCACCGCCGCCCAGATCGAGGCCGCGCTGCGCGCCGCGATCACCCCGCTGGACCACCTGGAGGTGGTCAACGAATCGCACCTGCACGCCGGCCATGCCGGCGCCGGCGAGGGCTCGCACTGGCGCGTGCGCCTGGTCGGCCCCGGCCTGGCCGGGCTGGGCCGCGTGGCCCGCCACCGCCTTGTGTATGATGCCTTGCGCGACGTGATCCCCCGCGGCGTGCACGCGCTGGCGATCGAGGCCCGCGCCCCCGGCGAGGGCTGAGCCGGCCCGCCCGGCCCCCCGAAGTCGCCCGCCGCGCCATCCTCCGGACCCGACCCGCCCCAGACTTCCTCCTGCCGCCCGGCCCCGGGCGCGCGTCCCCCAGAAAGGCCTCCACGCCCATGATCCGCAAGACCTTCGCTGCCCGTGCGTCCGCCGTGGCGCTCGCCGCTGCCCTGCTGCCGCTGGCCGCCGTGGCGCAGAACATCGCCATCGTCAACGGCAAGGCCGTGCCCAAGGCCCGCGTCGACCTGCTGCTGCAGCAGGCCCAGCGCGCCGGCCAGCAGATCTCGCCCGAGATGGCCGGCATGGCCAAGGACGAGGTGGTGCGCCGCGAGATCTTCGCGCAGGAGGCCGAGAAGCGCGGCATCGCCGGCACGCCGGACTACAAGGCGCAGATGGAGCTGGCCCGCCAAAGCATCCTGATCCGCGAGCTGTTCGAGGACTACAAGAAGAAGAACCCGGTCACCGACGCCGAGGCCAAGGCCGAGTACGACAAGTTCAAGGCCCAGTCCACCGGCACCGAGTACCGCGCCCGCCACATCCTGGTCGAGGGCGAGGAAGAGGCCAAGGCGCTGATCGCCCAGATCAAGGGCGGCGCCAGCTTCGAGGACCTGGCCAAGTCCAAGAGCAAGGACCCGGGTTCCGGCGCCAACGGCGGCGACCTGGACTTCGCCAAGCCCGAGGCCTACGTGCCCGAGTTCGGCCAGGCGATGGCCAAGCTGAAGAAGGGCGAGATGACCGAGGCCCCGGTGAAGACCCAGTTCGGCTGGCACATCATCAAGCTGGAGGACACGCGCGAGGCGCAGTTCCCGGACTTCGAATCGGTCAAGCCGCAGATCCAGCAGCGCCTGGCCCAGCTGAAGCTGCAGAAGTTCCAGGACGACATGCGCAAGGCCGCCCGCACCGACTACAAGTTCGCCCAGTAATCCGGGCCGAGCTGTCGTGATGCAAGAGGGGGCGCGCAAGCGCCCCTTTCTCATTTCGTCGGCAGGGTGACCGTTGCTTTCCAGCGCTTTGCTGGCGTTGGTTTGCTTGTCCAAGCGGACTGTCGGCGTCTCGCGCGGGGTCCGAGACCACCGGGTACCCGGCTGCCTCCATGTCCCCCTGACCGGCTGCGCCGGTCCTCCTCCTAATACTTACGGCAGCCGGGCACCCGGTGTTCTCGGCCCGGCACCGTCACCGCAGGGCACGGACCTGATCCCCGCATGCGGCGGGGCTGCCGGAGCGGCGTGACGGGCTGGCCTGCTTTGCGTAGGTAAAGGAGGAGGGGCGGCGCAGCCGACCCGGGGGACACGGAGCAAAGCAGGCCAGCCCGGCGCGCCGCGACCGCTCAGACCAAAGCAAGGTCCGCTTCCAACAAGAACAAGCGAAGACGGCAAAGCGCCGACAACCAGCCTCAGCCCGCTTCCGGCAGCAAACGCCCCGCCTCGATGCGCAGCTGGCGGTCGCAGCGGGCGGCGATGGCGCGGTCATGGGTGACGAGCACCAGAGTCGTGCCGTGCTCGCGGTTCATCTCGAACATCAGTTCCATCACCCGCTCGCCGGTGGCGTGGTCCAGGCTGCCGGTGGGCTCGTCGGCCAGCAGCACCTCGGGCTCGACGACGAAGGCGCGGGCCAGCGCCACGCGCTGCTGCTCGCCGCCCGACAGCGTGCGCGGGTAGTGGCCCAGGCGCTCGCCCAGGCCCACGCGGCGCAGCATCTCGGCGGCGCGGGCGCGGGCGTCGCCGCGGCCCAGCAGCTCCAGCGGCAGCATCACGTTCTCCAGCGCGCTCAGGTGCGCCAGCAACTGGAAGCTCTGGAACACGAAGCCCAGCTTGCGCGCGCGCAGCGCGGCGCGGGCGTCCTCGTCCAGCGCGAACAGGTCCTCGCCGTCCAGCCGCACCGTGCCCTCGGTCGGCCGGTCCAGCCCGGCGATGATGGCCAGCAGCGTGCTCTTGCCCGAGCCCGAGGCACCGACGATCGCGGTCGACTGGCGGCGCTGCAGGCTGAAATCGATGTCGTGGAGAATCGTCAGCGTGCCGGTGGCGTCGGAGACCGCGCGGCTGACATGTTCAACCGCAATGATGGGATCGCTCATGGAATGCAGGGTGGCGCGGCGCAGGCTGCCGCGGCGAGTGGCACTGGCGCATTGTGGCCTGCTGGGCCTGGCCCTGCTGGCCGGGCCGGCACTGGCCGCAGCCGCCAGGCCGACGCTGCTGGTGCTGGGCGACAGCCTGTCGGCCGAATACGGCCTGGCGCGCGGCAGCGGCTGGGTGGCGCTGCTCGAGAAGCAGCTGGCACAGGACAAGCTGGCGGTGACCGTGGTCAACGCCAGCATCAGCGGCGAGACCACCTCGGGCGGGCGCTCGCGCCTGCCGGCGCTGCTCAAGCAGCACCGGCCCAGCCATGTGCTGATCGAGCTGGGCGGCAACGACGCGCTGCGCGGCCTGCCGCTGACCATGACCCGCGACAACCTGGCGGCGATGGTGCGCGACAGCCGCGCCGCCGGCGCCAAGGCCCTGCTGGTGGGCATGCAGGTGCCGCCCAACTACGGCGCGCGTTACGGCCAGGATTTCTTTGCGCTGTTCCCCGCGGTGGCCAAGGCCGAGGGCGCGGCGCTGGTGCCCTTCCTGCTGGCCGGCGTGGCCGACGGCCCGCAGGCCGAGCAGCTGTTCCAGCCCGACCGCATCCACCCGACGGCGGCCGCCCACCCGCGCATCCTGGCCAACGTCTGGCCGGTGCTCAAGCCCTGGCTGCGTCCGTAGCCACGCGCCGGCCCGAGCGGAACGCTCAGCGGGCGCTGCCGCGCTCGGGGCGGTCCGTGCCGCGGTCGCCACGGTCCGCACGGTCCGCCCGATCGGCATGGTCGTTGCGATCGGCCCGGACGGCGCGTTCACCGCGCTCGGCCCGATCGGCCTTGTCCAGGCGCCCGGCGGGTTCGCCGCGGTAGGCCCGCGCACCGCGCTCCCCGGGCTCGGCGGCCTCGGCGCGCGCCGGCCGCTCGCTGCCGGCGGGGGAGCGGTCCCGGCGCTCTTCCGCCGGCGGCAGCTGGCGCGGCACCGGCGTCGGCAGCGTCATGCGGGGCGGCGGTTCGGCCGCCCGGCCGGACGGCGTCCCCGGCGTCGCGCCGAGCAGCGGGGCACCGGCCGCGCCGCGCCCGGCGCCGTCGCCGCGGCGGTCGTCCCGGCGGTCGTCACGGCGCTCATCCCGGCGGTCCTCGCGGCGGTCGGTCCGCTGGTCGCCGTGCCGATCCTGCCGGCGGTCGTCGCGCCGGTCCTGGTGGCGCTCGTCGCGACCATCGTCCCAGCGCGGCGGCGGTGCCACCACCGGCCGCGGCGCCGGCACCACCACCCAGCGCGGCGGCGGCGGGGGCGGCAGCACGACGACGCGCGGCGGCGGCGGCCGGCGCTCGCCGATGCGCACGGTCACGCCCCAGCTCGCGCCGCTGACCCAGCCGCTCAGCGCCGGCGCGTAGCGCGGCACCTCGTGCCGCGGCCCCGGCGACCAGCACCAGCGGCCCTGCCACTGGATCCACAGGCCGAAGTGGAAGGGTGCGAAGCCCCAGGGCGCGGCGTCGATCCAGGTCCAGCCCCAGGGCGCGACCCAGGCCCAGCGCCCGTCCTGGTAGGGCCGCCAGCCCGGCGCCACGCCGCGCGGCGCCCAGACCTGGCCGTAGTCGGGGTGGTCGACCCAGTCGCCGTGGCGGTCCAGGTCCTGCCAGCCGCTCATGCCGGGCGGCACGTGGCGCGCGCTGGCCGAGGTCTCGTCCTGCCGGTCCTCGCGCGCCACCCAGTCGGCAAAGGCATCGCGGTCCACCGCGGCCCAGGCGTAGCGGGTGGTGCCGGGCGGGTCCTGCCAGAGGTCGGCGCGGCGGCCGGGCAGGATGTCCAGCGCGCTGTCCGGCGCCTCGAAGCGCAGCTCGCCCTGCCAGGCCGTGGCCTGGGCGGCATCGCGGTCGCGGTCCAGCCGGTAGTGGCCCGGGCGCCGCGGCAGCCAGCGGCCCTCGCGGGTCAGCAGCTCGACCGGGCCGAAGCCGTCGCCGTCCACCACCGGCAGGCGCAGCGCCAGGCTGCCGGCGCGCAGGTGCAGCACCACGGCCTGGCTGTCCAGGCGCTGCAGCCACAGCTCGCTGCGCTCGCCCAGACGCACCGTGCTGCTGCCGATGCGCAGCTCGGCGCGGCCGCCGGCGCCGGTGCGCAGGCGGTCGCCGCTGCTCACCGGCCAGTTGCGCAGCGGCGCGGCGCTGCCGGCGCCCTGCCAGTCGCCGCTGTCGCGGTCGTACCACTGCAGCTCGCCCTGCAGCGCGTTGGCGCGGCCCACCTGCGTGGGCAGCTCGCCCGGCAGCGCGCCGGCATGGGCCGGCAGCGGGCCCAGCCAGGCCAGCATCACGCCGCCCAGCAGCACGCCGGCCAGCCAGCGCCCCAGCCAGGCCGCGGCGCGCGCGGGCACTCCGCCGGCAAGCCACGCCCGCCGGCCATCCAGGCCCTGGTTCATCGTGCGTCTCCCCTGCCCGACACGGGCAGCCTGGCTGTACAACGCACCACGGCAGGGCGGCGCTGACGGCCGCGTGTTGCGGCCTCGTAAAGCCGCGTTGCCCTCAGTCGTCGCCGCTGTCGGCGTCCAGGCCCGGGAACAGCACGCTGGTGAAGCCCAGCTTGCGCAGGTCGGTCATGCGCGTGGGGTAGAGCCGGCCGATCAGGTGGTCGCACTCGTGCTGCACCACGCGGGCGTGGAAGCCCTCGGCCTCGCGGTCGATCGGCCGGCCCTGCACGTCGACCCCGCTGTAGCGGATGCGCTGCCAGCGCGGCACCAGGCCGCGCAGGCCGGGCACCGACAGGCAGCCCTCCCAGCCCTCTTCCTGCGCGTCGTCCAGCGGCGTGATCACCGGGTTGCACAGCACGGTGAAGGGCACCAGCGGCGCCTCGGGGTAGCGCGGGTTGGGCCGCGACGAGCCGAAGACCACCAGTTGCAGGTCCACGCCGATCTGCGGCGCGGCCAGGCCGGCGCCGTTGGCCGCGGCCATGGTCTCGAGCATGTCCACGACCAGCGCATCCAGCTCGGCGCTGCCGAAATCGCGCACCGGCTGCGCCACGCGCAGCAGGCGCTCGTCGCCCATCTTCAGAATCGCTCGCACCGCCACCGCGGCCCCCTTTCAATGCACTGCGCCGCCGCGGTGCGCGGCGGGCGCTCAATTATCGAATGGGTGCCCGGCCTGCCGCGGCGGGCGCACCGACTTGCGCCAGATCAAGCTGGCACGGCTTCTGCATGCGCCTCGTTCAAGCGTAGAAGCGTTCACCACCGCGGCGCCGCCCCCCGTCTCCCCGGGGCAGCCCCGCCGCAGCGGCCGGAAATTGCGCTTGAAGTGCCCCAGGCCCGTGCGCCCGCACGCGGCCGGGGCGGCCCCCGCCACTTCAAGCCTTCCGAGACCCGCCATGCTCACCACCCGCCAACCGGTGTTCCGCAAGTTCTGGCACGCGGTGATGCCGCTCGCCGACCTGCGCGACGGCCCCCGCCCCTTCACGCTGCTGGGCGAAGACCTCGTCCTGTTCCTCGACGCCGACGGCCAGCCCGCCGCGCTGAAGGACCGCTGCTGCCACCGCACCGCGCGCCTGAGCAAGGGCTTCTGCGCCCGCGGCGGCGCGCCCGCCGGCACGCTGCAGTGCGGCTACCACGGCTGGGCCTACGACCGCAGCGGCCGCGTCGTGCACATCCCGCAGTTCGAGGCCGGCCAGGCCATCCCGGCCGAGTACGGCACGCCGGCCTACCACTGCACCGCGCGCCACGGCTATGCCTGGGTGGCGCTGGACGACCCGATCGCCGACATCCCGGCCATGCCCGAGTTCGGCGCCCCGGGCTGGCGCACCATCTTCCAGTTCCACGAGGTCTGGCACACCAGCCCGATGCGCGCGCTGGAGAACTCCTTCGACAACTCGCACTTCAGCTTCGTGCACCGCGCCACCTTCGGCGTCGGCGACCAGCCCAAGCCCAGCCGCTACGAGCTGGTCGACACCGACACCGGCTTCTACGCCGAGACGGTGATCGCCGCGGCCAACCCCGAGCGCTACCGGCGCATCAGTGGCGTGGCCGACGCGGTGACCACGCGCCACATGCGCAACGCCTACTACCTGCCCTTCTCGCGGCGGCTGGACATCGAGTACCCCTCGGGCGTGCGCCACGTCATCCTGAACTGCTTCACGCCCATCGACGACGGCCGCATCCAGCTGTGCCAGTGGCTGTTCCGCAACGACAGCGAGGCCGACTGCCCGGCCCAGCTGCTGATCGACTTCGACGCCGAGATCACCCGCGAGGACAAGGACATCCTCGAGTCCACCGACCCCGACGCGCTGGTCGACACGCGGCGCCGCGGCGTCGAGTACTCGATGCCCTCGGACCGGCCCGGCATGCTGATCCGCAAGCGGCTGATGGAATTGCTGGCCCGCCACGGCGAGCAGGAGATCCACGCCGGCAACCGCGGCCAGGACGCGGTGATCCGCCTGCACCCCGCCGACTGAGCCCGCCGGCCCGCGGCGCCGGCCCGCGCCCGCAGCCGCGTCTGCCCGCCGATTCCCTTCCCGCTCCCGCCATCCCAGGAGGTTCCTGATGCAACGCCGTTCCCTTCTCCTCGGCGCCGCCGCCGCGTCGGCCGCCCTCGCCACCCCCGCGCTGCGCGCGCAGACCCCGCCGGCGCCTGCCGCCGGCGGCAAGCTCACGCCGCTGCGCTTCTCGCTGGACTTCCGCGTCACCGGCCAGACCGCGCCCTTCTTCCTCGCGCTGCAGCGCGGCTGGTTCCGCGACGAGGGCCTGGACGTGGCCATCGACGTCGGCAGCGGCTCGGTGGCCTCGATCACCCGCGTGGCCAGCGGCGCCTACGACATGAGTCTGGGCGACGTCAGCGCGCTGATCGAGTTCAACGCTGCCAACCCGGGCGCGCCCTACCTCAGCGCCGTCTACCAGTACTACAACCGCGCGCCCTTCGTCATCGTCGGCCGGCGCGACCGCGGCGTCACCGACGACTTCCGCAGCCTGCAGGGCAAGCGCATCGCCGCCGCCGCGGTCGAATCGACCCGCCGCGCCTGGCCCATGGTGGCGCGCAAGCTGCGCCTGCCCAACGAGCCCTTCAGCTGGGTGACCACCGACTTCAGCCAGCGCGACAACGTCATCGTGCGCGGCGACGTCGACGGCGCGACCTACTTCCACGACTCGGCGGTCTCGCTGTTCCAGCGCCTGGACCCCAAGACCCTGGCCGTGCTGCCCTACACCAGCGCCGGCGTGGACCTCTACGGCAACGCGGTGCTGGCCTCCAACCGCCTGATCGTCGAGAACCCGCGGGCGGTGGCCGGCTTCCTGCGCGCGCTGAACCGGGCCATCGTCGAGACCCTGGCCAACCCGGCGCCGGCCATCGCCGCGGCCAAGGCGCGCGAGCCGCTGCTCGACGAGAAGACCGAGCTGGCGCGCTGGGCCATCACCGCGCAGTACGTGGCCGCCGCCGACACCCGCGGCCACGGCCTGGGCGACACGCGCCAGGGCCTGGTCGAGCGCCAGGTCGACGAGGTGGTCGACGTCTTCGGCCTGAAGGCCCGGCCCAGCGCCGCGGCGCTGTTCAACCGCAGCTTCCTGCCGGCACGCGGCGAGCGCGAGGTGCGGGCATGAGCCCGCCGGGCCGCCCCAAGGGCGAGTACCGGAAGGCGCAGCCTGAAGGTACCCCAGTAAGCACCGCGAGCCCCGCCGTCGCGGACGACGGCCTGTCGCCCGCCGACGCCGCCCACCTGCGCCGCGCCATCGCGCTGTCGGCCGAGGGCCGCGCCCGCGGCAACCGGCCCTTCGGCGCGGTGGTCGTCGGCGCCGACGGCGCGGTGCTGGCCGAGGCCTGGTGCCACACCGGCGAGACCGGCGACTGCACCGGCCACGCCGAGACCAGCGCGGTGCGCCTGGTCTCGCCCCGCGTGCCGCGCGAAGCCCTGGCCGGCGCCACGCTGTACAGCTCGGCCGAGCCCTGCGTGATGTGCGCCGGCGCGATCTTCTGGTCCAACATCGGCCGCGTGGTCTACGGCATCGACGCGGTGCGCCTGCGCCACTACCGCGGCGAGCGCCTGGACCAGCGCGACGCCGAACTGTCCTGCCGCGACGTGTTCGCCGCCGCCGCGCACCCGATCGCCTGCATCGGCCCGGTGCTGGCCGACGAGGCGGCCGTGGTGCACGAGGGGGCCTGGAAGGCCTGAGCCGCGCGGGCGCGGCCCGGTGTGTCAGCCGCCGGCAGCGGCGCCCTCGTCGGGTGCGGCCGCTGCGTCCGCGGTGCCGTCCGCAACGGCCGCACCGGCCGCGCCGGCCGCCAGCAGCGCGCGCAGCCCGGCCTCGTCCAGCACCTCCACCCCCAGCGCGCGCGCCTTGTCCAGCTTGCTGCCGGCCTCCTCGCCAGCCACCACGTAGCGCGTCTTCTTGGACACCGAGCCGGCCACCTTGCCGCCGGCGGCCTCGATCAGCGCCTTGGCCTCCTCGCGGCCCAGCGTGGGCAGGGTGCCGGTCAGCACCAGGGTCATGCCGGCCAGCGGCTGCGGCGCCAAGCTGTCGACCGCGCCTTCGCCCTCGGGCCAGTGGATGCCGGCGGCGCGCAGCTGCTCGACGACCTCGCGGTTGTGCGCCTGGTCGAAGAAGGTGCGGATGCTGCGCGCGACCACCGGGCCGACGTCGCGCACCTGCAGCAGCTGCTCCTCGGGGGCGTCCATCACCCGGTCCAGCGTGCCGAAGTGGCGCGCCAGGTCCTTGGCCGTGGCCTCGCCGACATGGCGGATGCCCAGCGCGTAGAGGAAGCGCGGCAGCGTGGTCGCGCGGCTCCTGGCCAGCGCGTCGACCAGGTTCTGCGCGCTCTTGTCGCCCATGCGCTCCAGCGCGGTCAGCTTGGCCACGCCCAGCGTGTAGAGCTCGGGCAGGGTGCGGATCAGGCCGCCGTCGACCAGCTGGTCGACCAGCCTGTCGCCCAGGCCCTCGATGTCCATCGCCCGCCGGCCGGCGAAGTGCAGCAGCGCCTGCTTGCGCTGCGCGGCGCAGAACAGGCCGCCGCTGCAGCAGTGGGCGATGCCGCCCTGCTCGCGCTGCACCGCGCTGCCGCACACCGGGCAGGCGCGCGGCATGCGGAAGTTGGGCACGTAGCCGGCGCGCGGGCCGGGCACGCGGCCCACCACCTCGGGGATCACGTCGCCGGCGCGGCGCACGATCACCGTGTCGCCCACCCGCACGCCCTTGCGCCGCAGCTCGAACAGGTTGTGCAGCGTGGCGTTGCTGACCGTGGTGCCGCCCACGAACACCGGCGCCAGCTTGGCCACCGGCGTCAGCTTGCCGGTGCGGCCGACCTGGATCTCGATGCGCTCCAGCGTGGTCACCTGCTCCTGCGCCGGGTACTTGTGGGCCACCGCCCAGCGCGGCTCGCGGGTGACGAAGCCCAGGCGCTGCTGCAGCGCCAGCTCGTCGACCTTGTAGACCACGCCGTCGATGTCGAAGGGCAGCCCGTCGCGCTTGCTGCCCATCTCGTCGTGGAAGGCCACCAGGCCGGCCGCGCCCTGCACCACCGCGCGGTCGGCGCACACCGGCAGGCCCAGCGCGGCCAGCGCGTCCAGCGTGGCGCTGTGCGTGGCCGGCTGGTCCCAGCCCTGCACCTCGCCCAGGCCGTAGGCGAAGAAGCTCAGCGGCCGCTGCGCGGTGATCGCCGGGTCCAGCTGGCGCACCGCGCCGGCCGCGGTGTTGCGCGGGTTGATGTAGGTCTTCTCGCCGCGCTCGCGCTGCCGCTCGTTCAGGCGCTCGAAGTCGTCGCGGCGCATGAAGACCTCGCCGCGCACCTCCAGCACCGCCGGCGCCGCGCCCCGCAGGCGCAGCGGGATCTGGCCGATGGTGCGGATGTTCTGCGTCACGTCCTCGCCGGTCTCGCCGTCGCCGCGGGTGGCGGCCTGCACCAGCACGCCCTGCGCGTAGCGCAGGTTGATCGCCAGGCCGTCGAACTTCAGCTCGCAGGCATAGGCCAGCGGCGGCGCGTCGTCGGCCAGCGCCAGCTCGCGGCGCACGCGGGCGTCGAAGGCCTCGGCGCCGCTGGCCTCGGTGTCGGTCTCGGTGCGGATGCTCAGCATGGGCACCGCGTGGCGCACCGGCGTGAAGCCGTCCAGCACGCGGCCGCCCACGCGCAGCGTCGGCGAGTCGGCCGTCTGCAGCGCCGGGTCGGCGGCCTCGATCGCCTGCAGCTCGCGGAACAGCCGGTCGTACTCGGCGTCGGGGATCTCCGGCGCGTCCAGCGTGTAGTAGCGGTGGGCGTGGTGCTGCAGCAGGGCGCGCAGCGCAGCGGCGCGGGCGGCCGGGTCGGCGGAGTCGGCCGGCGGGAGGAGGGAGGCGCCGTCGGCGCCGGGGGAAGCAGGCTCGGCCATCGTGGCCGCGAGTGTAGGACGGCCCGCCGCGGCGGGTGCCGGGCGGGCCGTCGGGGCCACCAGGGGGTGGCCGGGTGCCGCGGGCGCAGTGCGCCGTCAGGCGTGCTCGGCCATGCGGAAGGCGCCCACCGCCTGGTTCAGCGACTGGGTCTGCTCCTTCAGGCTGCTGGCCGCGGCCGCGCTCTGCTCGACCAGCGCGGCGTTCTGCTGCGTGGCCTCGTCGATGCGCTGCACCGCCTGGTTGACCTGGTCCAGACCGCTGGCCTGCTCCTGCGTGGCGCTGCTGATCTCGCGGATGATCGCCGCCACGCGCTCGGACGAGCGCACGATGTCCTGCATCGTGCTGCCGGCATCCGCGACCAGGCGGGTGCCCGACTCGACCTTCTCGACGTTGGCCGCGATCAGGCCCTTGATCTCGCGCGCCGCCGCGGCGCTGCGCTGCGCCAGGTTGCGCACCTCGCCCGCGACCACCGCGAAACCGCGGCCCTGCTCGCCGGCGCGGGCGGCTTCCACCGCCGCGTTCAGCGCCAGGATGTTGGTCTGGAAGGCGATGCCGTCGATCACGCCGACGATGTCGGCGATGCGGCGGCTGGAGGCGCTGATCTCGTCCATCGTCGCCACCACCTGGCCGACGCGCTCGCCGCCCTGGCCGGCGACGCCCGAGGCCTCGCTGGCCAGCTGGGTGGCCTGCACCGCCGCCTCGGCATTGCGGCGCACCGAGGCGCCCAGTTCCTCGACGGTGGACACCGTGGCCTGCAGGCTGCTGGCCTGCTGCTCGGTGCGCGCCGACAGGTCGTGGTTGCCGGCGGCGATCTCGCCCGAGGCCATCAGCACCGACTCGGAGGACGCGCGCATCGCGCTGATCACCCCGCGCAGGCGCTCGGCCATGCGGTCCAGCGCGCCCAGCAGCTCGCCGATCTCGTCGCTGCGGCCCACGCTCAGGCGCACCGTCAGGTCGCCCTCGGCGACGCGGCCGGCGGCGTCGACCGCCTCGCGCAGCGGCAGCACCACCGAGCGCGACACCAGCCAGCCGGCCAGCACCGCCAGGGCCACGCCCAGCAGCGCCGACGCGGCCATCAGCGCGCTGGCCAGCTGGCCGTCGGCCCGCAGCTTCTCGCCCAGTTGGTCGGCATGCGTCTGCTGCAGCTTGGCGAAGGCGGCCAGGCGCTCGCGGCGCTGCTGCGACAGGCCGTCGAGCTGGCCGGTGAGGATGCCGGCGGCCTCCTCGGGCATCACCGCCAGCGCCATGCCCACCGCCTTCTCGGCGACCACGCGGGCCTTGGCGTCCAGCGCGCGGGCCTCGTCGAGCAGGGCCTTCTCCTCGGGGGTCAGCGCCTCCTTGGCCAGCTTGTCCAGCGTCGCGCCGAACTGCTTGCCGGCGGCGCGGGCCAGGTTGGCCTGGGTCTGCGCCGCGGTCACGTCGCTGAGCAGGCCGACCTGGCGCAGGCGCAGGTCTTCCTCCAGCACCGCCTGGGTCATCGCGTTGGCATGGGCCAGGTGCAGCTGCGCACCGGCCAGCTCCTCGCTGACCAGGCGCTGCGTGCGCGTGATGTTCAGCCAGCCCACCGCGCACACCGCCAGCAGCAGCAGGGCGATCGTGCCGAAGCCCAGTGCCAGGCGCTTTGAAACGGACAGTCGGTCAAGCATCGACGTCATCCTCCGGTTGGCGCCGGTACGGCGCAGGCTCGGTCACTTGTAGGCGCCGACGCAGAACACCGCGTTGTCGTGCGGCTCGCAGTAGGTCGTCTTGGCCTCGATCTCCTTGCTCACCGGGTTGGGCCACTTGTAGTCGGTCCAGCCGGCCTTGCCGGACTTGATGCGGTCGACGAACTCGACGACGAAGGCCTTGCCGTCGGCGTCCTTGAGCGCCAGCAGGTCGCGGCCGATCAGCTTCTCGTTGGCGCCATGGGCCAGGCTCTTGCCATTGGCGTCGGTGACGAAGACGTAGAGGTCGCGGTCGGTGAAGCTGCCGCCCTTCTGCGAGAAGTCGGCCAGGGCCTTGTCGCGGCCGGCGCTCTTGTAGTGGGCCACGGCCTTCTTGACCAGGGCCTGGGCCTCTTCCTTGCTGCCGTGCTTGACCTGGGCCAGGGCGGGGGCGCAGGCCAGGCTGCCGGCAACGGCCAGCGCGGCCAGGGACAGGATTGCTTTCATCGGATGCTCCTTGCTGGGTGATCGGGCGGACATGAACCGCTGCGGCCCAGTGCACACCAGGCCGGTGAGGCGTTGTCGGTCGATTCCGCAACCGCTTGAGGTGATCGGACTACGGGTTTCCACGGATCCCCCGACAGTGCGGCTAGAGTCCACACCCAGACCATGAACAATCGCACACCCCACCCGCCCCACAAGGGTGCTGCCGCGCACCGGTTGCGGGCGGTGGCGGGTGGCCTGGCGGCCTGGCTGGCGCTGGCCGGTGCGGCGGCAGCGGCAGCGCCAGGCCGCGTCGGCACCGCGGCGGCCGCGCCGCTGCGCCTGGCCGCCGACGTGCAGCCGCAGGCCTACCGCCTGCACATCGACCTGGACCCCGAGCGCCCCGAGCACCGCGGCGAGGTGCAGATCGACCTGAGGCTGGCCCGCCCGCAGCCCGCGCCCGGCGCGCTGCGCCTGCATGCCAAGGACCTGCGGCTGGACGCCGTCTGGCTGGAGCTGGGCGCGCAGCGCCTGGCCGGCCGCGTGCGGCGGCTGGACGCCGAGCAGGTCGAGCTGCGCTTCGGCCGCGCGCTGCCGGCCGGGCCGGCGCGCCTGGTGCTGGGCTTCGGCGGCCGGCTGCAGGACCGCGACGTCGACGGCCTGTTCCGCCAGCGCGAGGGCGGGCGCTGGGCGGCCTACACCCAGTTCCAGCCCACCGGCGCGCGGCTGGCCTTTCCGCTGTTCGACGAGCCGGGCTTCAAGGTGCCCTGGACGCTGAGCCTGGGCGTGCCGGCCGACCTGGTCGCGCTGGCCAACACCGAGGTGGCCTCCGAGGAGGCCGACGGCCCGGGCCGCAAGCGCGTGCAGTTCCGCACCACGCCGCCGCTGCCCAGCTACCTGCTGGCCTTCGCGGTGGGCGACTTCGCGCTGCGCGAGCTGGCCCCGGGGCCGGCCGACCCGGCGGTGCCGATGCGCGTGGTCACGCCGCGCGGGCGCGCCGACGAGGCCGACGACGCCGCGCGCATCCAGGGCCCGGTGCTGCAGGCGCTGGCCGACTGGTTCGCCCAGCCCTACCCCTATGCCAAGCTCGACAGCCTGGCGATCCCGCTGACCAGCGGCTTCGAGGCCATGGAGCACCCCGGCCTGGTGACCTATGCCAGCCGGGTGCTGCTGGCCCGGCCCGAGGCGCGCACGCCGGACTTCGAGCTGGCGCTGCTGGCCACCACCGCGCACGAGCTGGCCCACCAGTGGTTCGGCAACCTGGTCACCCCGGCCTGGTGGGACGACCTGTGGCTCAACGAGTCCTTCGCCTCCTGGCTGGGCGACAAGGTGAGCGCCGCGCTGCGGCCCGACCTGCTGCGCGCCGACGACAGCGCCCAGCACGCCCGCCGCCGGGCCCTGCAGGCCGACCGCCTGCCCGGCGCGCGCAGCGTGCAGCAGGTGGTGGCGCGCGAGGAGGCCATGGCCCACCTGTTCAACCCGATCACCTACGAGAAGGGCCAGGCGGTGCTGGGCATGTTCGAGGCCTGGCTGGGGCCGCAGCGCTTCCAGGCCGGGGTGCGGCGCTACATCGCCCGCCACGCCTGGGGCCTGGCCAGCAGCGCCGACTTCTACGCCGCGCTCGGCGAGGAGGACCCGGCCCTGCCCGACGCGCTGCGCAGCTTCACCACCCAGCCCGGCATCCCGCGCCTGCAGGTCAGGCTGCACTGCGGCGACGGCCCGCCGCGGCTGGAACTGGCGCAGTCGCGCCTGCTGCCGCTGGGCGCACCGGCCACGGCCGCCGCCGCCGCCCAGCGCTGGCAGCTGCCGCTGCGCCTGCGCACGCCCGAAGGCGACTGGCGGCTGCTGATGACCGGGCCGCAGGCCACGCTGACGCTGGCGCCGCCGCCTGCTGCCGCCGGGACCGCCTCCGCGCCGCCGCCCGACGACCCTGCGGCCGCGCCCTGCCCTGCCTGGGTGCAGGCCAATGCCGACGGCCTGGGCTACTGGCGCAGTGCCTACGCCGACGACGGCGCGCTGCGGCTGGCGCGCTCGGGTGCGCTCGGCGCGGGCGAATGGCTGGCGCTGCTGGACGACGCGCAGGGCCTGCACGAGAGCGGCGACCTGGACAGCACCACCGCGCTGGCCCTGGTGCACGAAGCCGCGGCGCAGGCCGACGCGCGCGTCGTCGGCCAGGCCGCGCGCCTGCTGGCCCACCTGGCGCCGCTGCTGGCCGCGCTGCCGGACGGACATGGCGCGGCCCGGGCCGCCTACGCGGCGCGCTGGCAGGCCGACTTCGGCGCGCGCGCCCAGGCGCTCGGCTGGCTGCCCCGCCCCGGCGAGGACAGCGACACCCGCCGCCTGCGCGCGCGGCTGCTGCCGCTGCTGGGCCGCTGGGGCGCAGACGACGCGCCACGCGCCCAGGCGCTGGGCCTGACCCGCGCCTGGCTGGCCGACCGCGCCGCGCTGCCGGCCGAGGTGCGCGGCGAGGTGCTGGCCACCGCCGCGCGCCAGGGCGACGCGGCGCTGTTCGACGCGCTGGCCGCCGCGCTGCGCCAGGGCAGCGACCGCCACGAACGCCAGGACCTGCTGGCCGCCCTCGGGCGCTTCCGCCAACCCGGCCTGCCGGGCCGCGCGCTGGGCCTGCTGCTGGGCCCCGAGCTGGACCCGCGCGAAGCGCTGTGGCCGCTGCTGGGCGGCCTGGCCGAGGACAGCGCCGGCCGCGCCGAGGCCATGGACTTCCTGCAGCGCCACCGCGCCGCGCTGGCCGCGCGCCTGGGCCGCCACGAGCCGGGCTGGTGGCCGGAGGCCTTCACCGGCGCCTGCAGCCCGGCCGAGGCGGCGCGGCTGGAGGCGGTGTTCGCGCCGCACGCGGCGCGCCATGCCGGCGGGGCCGAATCGCTGGCGCAGGCGCGCGAAGCGGTGCAGCTGTGCAGCGCCTGGGCGGCGCGCCAGGCCGCCGGCCTGGCCGCCGCGCTGGCGCCCTGACGCGCGCGCCGGCCCGGGGCCGGGGGCTCAGCTGAACAGCCGCCGCGCCGCCGGCGAGCCGGCGGCCAGGTCGCGCTCGGCCAGCGCGGCGTAGAGCCTGGTCAGGTCCTCGCCGATGGCCACGAAGGCCTGCAGGGTGATCGGCGCGCCGCGCTCGTCGACCAGGCTGGCGTCCATGTCGGCGGCCAGGCGGCGCGCGGCGTCCTGCCAGGCCGGGTACGGTTCCTGGGCCTCGGGGGTCTGCGGCACGTCCAGGCTCAGCTGCACCGCGCGCACCGCGGCGGCGCCGGGGTCGTCGGCCAGCGCGGCCTGGTGGTCGAAGGACAGCACCAGCACCGGCGGCGCGCCCTCCTCGGCGCCGGGCAGCACCAGGCGGCCGGGCAGCACGCCGGGCACGAAGCCGTGGCGGCCGGCGCTCTGCTGGATGTAGCCCACGCTCCAGGCCGCGCCGTTGGCGCGCAGCACCAGCGCCAGCTGGGCGTCGTGGTCGCTGGCGAAGGCGTCGAGCTCGCGCGCATGGGCCACCACCTCCAGCATGTCGGGCAGCTCGGCCATCGCGCCGACGCCGTCGGCAAAGCCCTGCAACTTCTGCACGAACTCGCTGTACTCGATCTCGTTGAGCGCGCCGCTGCGGTTGGCCAGCTGCACGCCGGCCTGGAACTCGCCGTAGCGCTGGCCCGGCGCGGGCAGCTCCCAGTCGCCGGTCTCGGCGTTCAGGCCCTCGACCAGAAAGGGCTTGGTGCCGGCGCGGCGCGAGGGCGGCAGGTGCATCAGCGCCAGCTCGCCGGTCACCGGCGCGTCCAGGCGCAGCGTGGCGATGGCGTCGATCAGCGGGTCCAGCCGGGCGGTCTTGCGCGGGCCCGACGGCCGCAGCTCGGGCAGCGCGGCGGCCTCGGCCACCGGGTCGCTGGCGGCCTCGCCGGCGCCGGACGCGGCGGCGTCGCCGCCCAGCCCCGGCTCGACGCGGCCGGGCGGCGCGTCGGCCTGGCGCGGGCTGGCCTTGCGCGCCGCCCACAAGCCCTGGGCCAGCACGCCCAGCAGCACCACGCCGCCCACCGCGGCCAGCCCTTCCATCAGCGAGACGTTCACGCGCCCTCCACCATGCCGACCGCGGCGTCCATGTCCACCGCGACGATGCGCGAGACGCCCTGCTCCTGCATCGTCACCCCGATCAGCTGCTCGGCCATCTCCATCGCGATCTTGTTGTGGCTGATGAACAGGAACTGCGTGCCCTTGTTCGACATCTCGGCCACCAGGCGCGCGTAGCGCTCGGTGTTGGCGTCGTCCAGCGGCGCGTCCACCTCGTCGAGCAGGCAGAACGGCGCCGGGTTGAGCATGAAGATCGCGAACACCAGGGCGATCGCGGTCAGCGCCTTCTCGCCACCCGACAGCAGGTGGATGGTCGAGTTCTTCTTGCCCGGCGGCTGGGCCATCACCTGCACGCCGGCGTCCAGGATCTCGTCGCCGGTCATCACCAGCCTGGCCGTGCCGCCGCCGAACAGGCTGGGGAACATGCGGCCGAACTGGTCGTTGACCTGGTTGAAGGTGCTGCCCAGCAGCTCGCGCGTCTCGAGGTCGATCTTGTGGATCGCGTCCTCCAGCGTCTGGATCGCGTCCATCAGGTCGGCCATCTGCGCGTCGAGGAAGGTCTTGCGCTCGCGCGAGGCGGTCAGCTCGTCCAGCGCCGCCAGGTTGACCGCGCCGAGTGCCGCGATCTCCTTGTTGATGCGGTCGATCTCGCCCTGCAGGCCCCACAGCTTGACGCCGTCGGCGGCGATCTGCGCGCCCAGCGCGTCCAGGTCGACCTCGGCGGCCTGCAGCTGCTCCAGGTACTGCGCGCCACCGAGCTGGGCGGCCTGGGCCTCCAGCTGCAGCTTGGTGATCTCGTCGCGCAGCGGCTGCAGGCTGCGCTCGAAGGACAGGCGCTGCTCGTCGGCCTGGCGCAGCTGGGCGCTGAGCTCGTCGTAGCGGCTGCGCGTGGCGCCCAGTGCGCGCTCGCGGTCGAGCTTGAGCGCCAGCGCGGTCTGCAGCCCGGCCTGGGCGGCGGCGTCGTCCAGGGTGTCGAGCTCCAGCTCCAGCTGCTGGCCGGCCTGCGCGTTGCTGGCGGCCTGGGTGGCGGCGGTCTCGATGGCGCGCTGCAGCTCGCCGCGGCGCGCCTGCAGCGCGCGCGACTGGAACTGCGCCTCCTGGGCGCGGCGCTCCAGCGCGCGGCCCTGCTCGCGGGCGTCGGCCAGGCGGCGCTCGGCGGCGATCACCGCCTCCTCCAGGTCGGCGTGGCGCTGCTGGGCGTCGGCCAGCTGCAGGTCCAGCTCCTCGAAGCGGGCCTCGCCGGTGGCGCGCTTTTCCTCCAGCGCCTCCAGCTGGGCGTCGACCTCGGCCAGCTCCTCGTCGAGCTGGCCGCTGCGCGCCTGCGCGGCCTCGGCCTGCTGGCTCAGGCGCAGCAGCTCCACCTGCAGCTGGTGGGCGCGGGTCTGCGCCTCGCCGGCGTCACGGCGGGCGGCGGCCAGGCGTTGCTGGGCGTCGGTCACCGCGGCCTCGGTGCGCACCAGCGTGGCCCGGGCCTCGTCGGCGATCAGCACCTGGGCGCGCTGCTGGCGGTCGAGGTTCTCGATCTCCTGCGCGCGGGCCAGCAGGCCGGCCTGCTCCGAATCCGGCGCGTAAAAGCTGACCGCGAAGCGGCTGACGGCATGGCCGGCGCGCACCATGATGACCTCGCCATGGCCCAGCTGGCTGCGCTGGGCCAGGGCCTCGTCCAGGCTGTCGGCGGTGTAGACGCCTTCCAGCCAGTCGGCCAGCAGGGCCTGCAGCCCGCTGTCGACCGCGCCCAGGCGCAGCTGCGCGGCCAGCGTGGGCAGGCGCGGCGCCGGGGCCGGCGGCGCGGCGGCGGCCAGGTCCTGCACGGTGTAGAAGGCCAGGCGGGCCGGCGGCGCGTCACCGGCGAAGGCGCGCACGGTGTCGATGCGGCCGACGGCCAGCGCGTTCAGGCGCTCGCGCAGCGCGGCCTCCAGCGCGGTCTCCCAGCCGGGCTCGATGTGCACCTGGGTCCACAGCCCGGCCAGGCCGTCCAGCCCGTGCCGGGCCAGCCAGGGCTGCAGCTTGCCGCCGGTCTGCACCTTCTCCTGCAGCGCGCGCAGCGCCTGCAGCCGGGCGCTGAAGTCGCTCAGCCGCGCGCTCTCGGCATTGGCCGCCTGCTGGTGGGCGCGGCGCTGGTCCTCCAGCGCGGGCAGCTGGTCCTGCAGCTCGTGCAGCCGGGCGTCGGCCAGCTCGCGGGCCTCGTTGGCCTCGGCGTGGCGGCTGCGCAGCGCGTCGAGCTGGGCCAGGTCGGGCCCGGCCAGGCCGCGGCGCTCGGCGGCCAGGCGCTCGCGCCGGGTGCGCAGCCCGCGCGACTGCTCGTCGACGTGGCGGCTGTCGGCGGCCAGCACCTGGATCTGCTGCTGCACCGCGTTGACCTGGCTGCGCTGCTGGTTGGCCCGGCCCTGGGCGGCACGCACCGCGTCCTCCTGGTCGGGCAGCTGCATCGCCTGCTCCTCGGCCTGGGCGGCCAGCAGCTCGGCCTGCTCCTCGGCGGCGGCGATCTGCTCGGCGATGGTCTCCAGCTCGCCCTCGGCCTCGTCGCGCTTCTGCTGCCACTGGCCGATCTGCGCCTGCAGGTCGGCCAGGCGCTGCTGCGCCCGCTGGCGGCTGTCGACGACGTAGCGGATGCGCTCCTCCAGCCGGCTAACCTCCAGCGCCGCCTCGGCCAGCGCACCCTGGGCGGTGTGCAGCTCGTCGCTGGCACCGTAGTGCGCCTGGCGCACCGTCTCCAGCTGGGCCTCGACATAGCGCAGCTCGGCCAGGCGGGCCTCCAGCGCGTTGGTCGCCTCGGCCACGGCCTTGGCCACGCGCGCCTCCTCGGCCGCGGCGTCGCGGTGCTTGAGGAACCACAGCTGGTGCAGCTTCAGCGTGCCGGCCGCCTGCAGCGCGTGGTAGCGCGCGGCCACCTCGGCCTGCTTCTCCAGCTTCTCGAGGTTGGCGTTCAGCTCGCGCAGGATGTCCTCGACGCGCGTCAGGTTCTCGCGCGTGTCGCGCAGCCGGTGCTCGGTCTCGCGGCGGCGCTCCTTGTACTTGCTGACGCCGGCGGCCTCCTCGAGGAACAGGCGCAGCTCCTCGGGCCGGCTCTCGATGATGCGGCTGATCGTGCCCTGGCCGATGATGGCGTAGGCGCGCGGCCCCAGGCCGGTGCCCAGGAACACGTCCTGCACGTCGCGCCGGCGCACCGGCTGGTTGTTGATGAAGTAGCTGCTGGTGCCGTCGCGGGTGAGCACGCGCTTGACGGCGATCTCGGTGAACTGGTTCCACTGGCCGCCGGCGCGGGCGTCCTCGTTGCTGAAGACGAGCTCGACGCTGGCGCGGCTGGCCGGCTTGCGCTGGCCGCTGCCGTTGAAGATCACGTCCTGCATGGACTCGCCGCGCAGCTCGCTGGCCTTGCTCTCGCCCAGCACCCAGCGCACGGCGTCCATGATGTTGGACTTGCCGCAGCCGTTGGGGCCGACCACACCGACGCGCTGGCCCGGCAGCTGGAAGGTCGTGGGTTCGGCGAAGGACTTGAAGCCCGAGAGCTTGATCTGGTTCAGGCGCATGCGCGAGGGGGCCCGCCCGGGGCCGCGGCGACCGCTCCAGCCACCGCTGCAAGTATTTGATTCGTAAGGCTTTATCGCCCGATCCGGGGCGGCCCGGGCGGGGCGGATGATACCATCGCGCCCCTCTCAGGATCCCGCCCGCCCCGCGCGACGACACCATGGCCAAGAACGCCGCCGCAGCCGCCCAGCCGGCCGCCACCACCCCCGCGAAGAAGACCCGCCGCACCCCCGCCCGCAAGGAGCGGCCGATGCCGCCCAACCCGCCGAGCGCGCCGAGCAAGGAACTGCACGTCTTCGACAACCCGACGCCGCAGCGCGACTACGTCATCCAGTTCCAGGTGCCCGAGTTCACCTGCCACTGCCCGCTGACCGGCCAGCCCGACTTCGCGCACTTCACCATCGACGTCATCCCCGACAAGCTGTGCGTCGAGCTGAAGAGCCTGAAGATGTACTTCTGGAGCTACCGCAACGAGGGCGCCTTCCACGAGAAGGTGACCAACACCATCCTCGACGACATCGTCGCCGCGACCGCGCCGCGCTTCATCCGCATCACCGCCAAGTGGTACGTGCGCGGCGGCATCTACACCAACGTCGTCGCCGAGCACCGCAAGAAGGGTTGGAAGCCGCTGCCCGCGGTGGACCTGCCGGCCCTGCCGATGGAGCGCGGGCTGCTGGGGTGAGCCCGGCCGCGCCGCCACCGACCCGTCCCACGCACTGGCCGGCGGTGGCCGCCGCCGCCCTGCTGGGCGTGGCCGCGGCGATGAACGTGGGCAAGGTGCCGCTGGCGCTGGGCGCGCTGCGCACCGAGTTCGGCCTGACGCTGGTGCAGGCCGGCTGGGTGTCGTCGATGCTGACCACGCTGGCGGTGGTCGCCGCGCTCGGCATCGGCCTGCTGGCCGGGCGCGTGGGCGCGCTGCGCATGGCGCTGGCCGGCCTGGGCGCCGGCGCGCTGGCCTCGCTGGCCGCGCTGGGCGCCGGCGGCTTCGAGGGCCTGGTCGCCAGCCGCTTCGTCGAGGGCGCGGGCTTCATGGCCGCCAGCGTGGCCGGCCCGGCCCTGGTCAGCGCGGCCGCGGCGCCGGCCGACCGGCGCTTCGCGCTGGGCATCTGGTCGGCCTACATGCCGGCCGGGGCCGGGCTGGCGATGGCGCTGTCGCCCTGGCTGCTGGGCCTGGGCGGCTGGCGCGCGCTGTGGCTGGCCAGCGCGGCCGCGCTGCTGGGCGCCGCGGCGCTGCTGTGGCGCCAGCGCGCGCACTACGCGCCGGCCGGCGGCTCGACCCACGCCGCGCCGGCCGCCCCGGCGCTGGCCGTGCTGCGCCAGCCCCTGCCCTGGCTGCTGGCGCTGGCTTTCGGCACCTGGGCGCTGCAGCACTTCGCGCTGATCGTCTGGCTGCCCACCTTCCTGCGCGAGCAGCGCGGCCTGGCCCCGGGGCCGGTGGCCGCGCTGTCGGCGGCGATGCTGCTGGCCAACGTGCCGGGCAACCTGCTGGGCGGCTGGCTGGTGCAGCGCGGCGTGGCCCGCGGCCGGTTGATCGCCGGCGCGCAGCTGCTGACCGGGCTGTGCGGCCTGGGCTTTTTCAGCGATGCGCTGGGCGACGGCCTGCGCTATGCGCTGTGCGTGGCGCTGTCCTTCGTCGGCGGGCTGATCCCGGCGGCGGTGATGTCCTCGTCGACGGTGCTGGCGCGCAGCCCGCAGCAGGTCAGCGCGCTGCAGGGCCTGGTGATGCAGGGCTCGCAGCTGGGCCAGTTCATCGGCACGCCGCTGATCGCGGCGGTGGTGGCGGCCAGCGGGCAGTGGGGATCGGCGCGCTGGGTGACGGCGGGGGCGGCGACGCTGGGGCTGGCGCTGGGGCTGTTGGCCTGGCGGCTGGAGAAGCGGCTGGCGAGCGCTTGAATCGCCGGCGCGCTGCGCGAGTTGCGGCGGGCTTTGACTGCTTGCTGCAGCCCGTCGGTCTCGGCCGACGGCCGACCTACTTTCTGGCGCGCCAGAAAGTAGGCAAAGAACGCCTTCTGAACTTTCCTACATCACCGAGCGCTGCAACCCCAACGAGACGGCTGCCTCGCCCGCCTGGCGGGCTCGAACATACCGACATGTGCAGGGCGTGGTCAGGACGCTCTGCCCGTCCAAGACGACGGACGGTCGCGACCACCCCGGTACGCGGATCGCGGGACCCTCTCGCCGGTACCGTGGTGGCGCCATGCCACGGTACAGCAAGGGGGCACGGAGAACCGATTCGCGGTGCGCGACCCGGTTGGACTGTTCGAGCCCGCCGGGCGGGCGAGGCGCAGCGCAGGGGTGCTGGAAGAACACTCGGCTGGCGTGGCTCAGTTTGGAAAGCGTTCTTTGCCTACTTTCTGGCGCGCCAGAAAGTAGGTCGGCCGTCGGCCGAGACCGACGGGCTGCTGCGAGCGATCGCCGGCCAAGGCAAGACCGAGGCGACAGCCCAAGCGGCGGTCACTTCCCTGGCTGCACCACCAGCACCTGCTGCGCCGCATCCGCCGCCGGGAACAGCGGCACCGACTGCACCTGCCGCCACAGCGGCGCGAAGCTGCGGAACCAGGGCGACCAGGGCACGCCGCTCTGGCCGGTGCTGTGGATCACCCGCGAGCGGCCGCGGTCGGCCAGGTCGTACAGCCCGCGCAGGCTGGGGCCGTGCTCGTCCAGGTAGAACTCGCCGGTGGCCGCGTCGGCCTTCAGGCTGACGCGCGAGACGTTGACCGTGTAGGTGTCGCCGCCCACCGGCTGGCGCACCTCGAACCAGCGCGCCAGCGCCGCCACCCGCGAGAACGGCCGGTGCTCGCCGCGCGCCTGGTGCGCCTGGCCCCAGCGCCACTGCGCCGGGTCGGCGCCCTGCAGGCGCTGCAGCTCGTCCAGCGCGGCGGTGAAGGCGGCGTCCACCTGCTGGGCGCAGGTCTCGACGGCCGGCGTGGCCTTGTCGTCGCACCACCAGGCGTCGTCACGGGCCAGCACGCCCTCCAGCGTGTCGAAGTAGCCGCGCTGGCCCAGCAGGCGGTCGTACAGCGGCGCGCCCAGCTCGTCCTTCAGCACGCGCTCGGACAGCTGGCGGTGCCAGGCCCAGTAGACCAGCGGCGCGGCCTGGTCGGCGGCCATGGTGCCGTCGAAGCCGGCCAGCGCGCGCTGCGCGGCGGCGGCCAGCGGGTGGCCGGACTGCGCCTTCAGCAGCCGCGGCAGCAAGCGCGCCACGGCCAGCGACTTGACGTCGGCCTGCTGCCGCGCCAGGTCGTCCAGGCTGTGCGTGGGCGCGGCCTCCAGCATCTGCAGGATGCGCTGGTGTCGGTAGGGCTGGGCCCACTGGTAGGTGATGTGGTGCGGGTAGCCCTCGGGCGTGATGCGCTGGTTGGCGTTGGCGATGAAGCCCGCCGTCGGGTCGCGCACCTGGGGCAGCTCGGTCACCGGCAGGAAGCCGTCCCAGTCGTAGCGGGCGTCCCAGCCCGGCGCCGGGGCCAGGCCCTTCAGGTCGTTGTCGGCGCGTCGCACCGGCACGCGGCCGGGCGAGACCAGGGCCAGGTGGCCGGCGTCGTCGGCCACGGCCATGTTCTGCTGCGGCGCCACCCAGCGCGACGCGGCGGCGACGAAGGCCTCGACCGAGCCGGCGGCGTTCATCGCCAGCGTGGCGCCGACCATGTCGCTGTCGGTGTCCAGCCCGGTCCAGCGCAGCGCCACGGCGTAGTCGGGCTTCGCGCCCAGCACCGGCCTGGCGTCGTCGGCCAGGCCGGCACCGCCCAGGTCGGACAGCACCGGGCCGTGGCGGCTGCGGCGCACCGTGTGCTGCACGTCGGGCTGGCCCTTGACGCGGATGGTCTCGGTGCGCGTCTCGAAGCGCGCCCAGCCCTCGGGCGTCTGGTAGCGGCCGGGGTCGGCCGGGTCCAGGCGCTCGAGGTAGGTGTCCTGCACATCGGGGCCGGTGTTGGTCAGCGTCCAGGCGATGTGGGCGTTCTGGCCCATCACGATGCCGGGCAGGCCGGGCAGCGAGGCGCCGGCCACGTCCAGCCCCGGCGCCTGCAGCCGGGCGAAGTACCACAGCGCCGGCGTCGACAGCTTCAGGTGCGGGTCGCCCGCCAGCAGCGGCTTGCCGGTGGCGCTGCGCGCGCCGGCCACGCCCCAGCTGTTGGACCCGGTGCCTTCGATCTCGCTGGGCGGCGCGGCGGCCAGCAGGCGCAGCAGCGCCGGCTCGGACAGCGCCGTCTTGCCGCCGCCAGCCAGCCCCAGGCCGCGGTACAGCGCGACGTAGTCGGCGCTGTCGGGCACCGCGTCGCCGGGGTACGGCGGCAGCAGCTCGTCGATGCGCGCCTTGGGCAGCAGCGCGGCCAGGCGCAGGCGGATCAGCTCGGTCTGCCAGTTCGCGCCCAGGTCCCAGGCCATCATGATCGCCCAGGCCAGGCTGTCCACCGGCGTCCAGGGCTCGGGCTGCAGGCCCAGCAGCACGAACTCCGGCGGCCGCGCCCGCAGCGTGGCGATCACCGCGTTGACGCCGTCGGCATAGGCCTGCAGCGCCTCGCGCGCCGGCGCGGACGCCTGGGCCCACTGCGCCTCGGCCGCCTGGCGCACGCCCAGCGTGCGCAGGAAGCGGTCGGTGTCCAGCGCCGCCGGGCCGAAGGCCTCGGCCAGCCGGCCGGCGCCGATGCGCCGGTGCGTCTCCAGCTGCCACAGCCGGTCCTGCGCGTGGACCACGCCCAGGCCGTACATCGCGTCGCGCACGCTGGCCGCGCGGATGGTCGGGATGCCGTGGGCGTCGCGCGCGATGCGCAGCTCGGCCCGCGCCCCGGGCAGCGCCAGCGTGCCTTCCAGCGGCGGCAGCACCTTCTGCGCATAGATCCAGCCCGCCACCGCGGCGGCCACGGCCAGCGCCAGCACCGCGGTCAGCCCGCGGCGAATCCATCGTCCCAGCATCCGTCTCCTCCTCGCCCCTGCACTCGGCGCCCTGGCGTGGGGTGCGGGGCGCTCAGGCGCCGAGCCTACCAGCCGCCGCCACGGCGCCGAAGTGGCCGCGTCGGCCCGCGCTGTTCGGCGCATTGGCGGGCAGCGTGCACGCCAACAATGCCTTCAGACCGACGCACCGGCTGCCGACAACCCTCCCATGACCCCGCCCAACGTCCAGTTGCCTTCTTGGATGCTCCGCCTGGCCGGCACCCGGCCCGGCGCCGCACCGACCAGCGCGCTGCACAGCCGCATCGAGGTCCGGCCGCCGCAGCTCTGGCCCTCGTCGCGCTCGCTGCGCGGCCGCCTGCAGCGCCTCGGCCAGCGCCTGATGCGCCAGGCCACGCCCTGGCTGCCCGAGCCGGCCCGCCCGGTCAACCGCCTGGCGCAGGTGCGCGCCGAGTTCATGGACTCGGTGTCCGACCTGCACGGCGAGCCGGCCCGCCAGCTGCTCGAGCGCATCGAGCGCGCCCGCTCGCTGCGCGAGTTGTGGCACCTGCGCTCCAGCGTCTACGGCGAGGTCGCCATCGCCCGCTGCCAGCCCGAGGCCGAGCGCCGCCTGGCCGGGCTGAACCGCCACTTCCCGGTGCGCGCCCCGCGCTCCGGCCTGATGCCGCTGGATTCCTGATGCACGCCATGCAGTACCACAGCCCCGCGGCCCGTGCCGGCCTGCCGGGCCGGGCGGCCGACGCCCCGCGGCAGTACATGAGCCCGCCGCCGGCCGCGCCCATCCTGCCCGGCCCCGGCCTGCCGCAGGAGCGCCACGCCCGCATCGCCGCGCGCCGCGCCTTCGTCGAACTCAAGCACCGCTTCATGGCCGCGGTCGACGCGCTGGACGGCATGCGCGGCGACTGGCTGCGCTACCAGGTGCGCCAGTCGCAGGAGCCGACCGACCTGTGGCTGCTGCGCGGCGCGGTGTTCGCCGCGCTGGAGGCGCACGGCGAGACCGCCCGCCGCACCCGCCACGAGCTGCACCGCAGCCTGGACAGCGTGTTCCCCGACAACGGCGAGCTGCTGCCCTTCGGCATGCACCTGTAGCGCGGGCCGCCAGCGCCCCCACGACCGGGGCGCCGGGCCAATCGCGGCACAATGCCGGCCGCGACCATGAACATCATCATCCTCGACGATTACCAGGACGCCGTGCGCAAGCTGCGCTGCGCGCAGGCCCTGGAGCCCTACAACGCCAAGGTCTTCACCAACACCGTCAAGGGCATCGGCCAGCTGTCGGTGCGGCTGCGCGACGCCGAGGTGCTGGTGCTGATCCGCGAGCGCACCCACTTCCCCAGGGCGCTGCTGGAGAAGCTGCCCAAGCTGCGGCTGATCGTGCAGACCGGCAAGGTCGGCCCGCACATCGATGTCGAGACCTGCACCCGGCTGGGCATCGTGGTGGCCGACGGCACCGGCTCGCCGGTGGCCCCGGCCGAGCTGACCTGGGCGCTGATCATGGCCGCGATGCGGCGCCTGCCGCAGTACATCGGCAACCTCAAGCACGGCGCCTGGCAGCAAAGCGGGCTGAAGGCCGCGTCGATGCCGCCCAACTTCGGCCTGGGCACGACGCTGCGCGGGCGCACGCTGGGCATCTGGGGCTATGGCCGCATCGGCCAGCTGGTGGCCGGCTACGGCCGCGCCTTCGGCATGCAGGTGATGGTCTGGGGCAGCGAGGGCTCGCGCGCCAGGGCGCTGGGCGACGGCTACCTGGCCGCCGAGAGCCGCGACGACTTCTTCGCCCAGTGCGACGTGCTCAGCGTGCACCTGCGGCTGAACGACGCCACCCGCGGCATCGTGCGCCTGGAGGACCTGGCGCGGATGAAGCCCACCGCGCTGTTCGTCAACACCTCGCGCGCCGAGCTGGTCGAGGACAGCGCGCTGGTCTCGGCGCTGAACAAGGGCCGCCCGGGCATGGCCGCGGTCGACGTCTTCGAGTCCGAGCCCATCCTGCAGGGCCACCCGCTGCTGCGCCTGGAGAACGCGATCTGCACGCCGCACATCGGCTACGTCGAGCAGGACAACTACGAGCTGTTCTTCGGCGCGGCCTTCGACAACGTCGTCAACTTCATCCGCGGCACGCCCAGCAACGTCGTCAACCCCGACGCGCTGAAGGTGATCCGGTGACGGCGCCGCGCCGTGCCTAGCCCGGCGCCGGGGTCCGGCCGGTGAGCTACGCCGGCGCCCGCTGGTCGCTGCTGGCCGGCAACTTCGCCATCGGCTGCGGCGTGATGGTCACCGCCGGCACGCTCAACGACCTGTCGTCCGGTCTGGGCGTCAGCGTCGCGGTGGCTGGCCAGCTGATCACCGTGGCCGCCGTGGTGATGGCCCTGGCCGCGCCGCTGCTGGCGGCGCTGGTCGCCGGCATCGACCGGCGCCGGCTGCTGACCGCCGCGCTGGCCTGGTACGCCGCCGGCCACGCGCTGTCGGCGCTGATGCCCGACTACGCCGCGCTGCTGCCGGTGCGCGCGCTGGCCGTGCTGGGTGCGGCGGTGTTCACGCCGCAGGCCGCCGCCGCGGTGGGCGTGATGGCGCCGCCCGCGCAGCGCGGCCAGGCGGTGACCTTCGTCTTCCTGGGCTGGAGCGTGTCCTCGGTGCTGGGCATGCCGCTGCACGCCTGGATCGGCGGCAGCTTCGGCTGGCGCTGGGCGTTCGCGCTGGTCGCGCTGCTGTCGGCCGCCGGTGCGCTGTGGGTCTGGCGCACCGTGCCCGACGGCGTGCGGCCGGCGGCGCTGTCGCGCGCGGCCTGGGCCCAGGTCTTCACCAGCCCGGTGCTGATGGCGGTGGTCTTCGTCACCGTGTTCAGCGCCGCCGGCCAGTTCACGCTGTTCAGCTACTTCGCGCCCTACTACCGCGAGGTGCTGGGCGCCAGCCCGGCGCAGATCAGCGGCATGTTCCTGTGGTTCGGCGCGCTGGGCGTGGCCGCCAACGTGGGGCTGTCGCGCAGCATCGACCGGCTGGGCGCGGCGCGTGCGGTCACCGCGTCGCTGGCCTGCATGGCGCTGTCGCTGGCGCTGTGGCCGCTGGGCGCCAGCCTGCCGGCGATGATGGCGGTGCTGGTGCCCTGGGCACTGGGCAGCTTCCCGTCCAACTCGGCGCAGCAGGCGCGGCTGGTGCTGGCCGCGCCGCTGCTGGCGCCGGCGCTGATCGCGCTGAACTCGTCGGCGATGTACGCCGGCCAGGCCCTGGGCGCGGCCAGTGGCGGCGCGCTGGTGGCCCGCGGCGGCTACGGCCCGCTGCATTGGGTGGGCCTGGCCTGGATGCTGGGCGCGGTGGCGCTGTCGGCCTGGGCGGCGCGGCGCATGGCCCGGCCGGCCGCCGGCACGGCACCACGGGCTTGAGGCCGGCACGCCTCTGCAACGCCATGCCCGCCCCCCTGCCCGACACCCCGCCACCCGAGGCCGCGCCCGACGCGCCGCCGGCCCAGCCGGCCTCCTGCGCCGAGCTGTTCCGCGTCTTCAACCGGCTGGCGCTGCAGGGCTTCGGCGGCGTGCTGCCGGTGGCCCACCGCGAGCTGGTCGAGCGCACGCGCTGGCTGGCCCCGGCGCAGTTCGTCGAGCTGCTGACCCTGGGCCAGGTGCTGCCGGGACCGAACATCGTCAACATCGCCCTGGTCTACGGCGATCGCTGCTTCGGCTGGCGCGGCGCGCTGGCCGCCGCCGGCGGCCTGCTGGCGCTGCCGCTGGTGCTGGTGCTGTTGGCCGCGGCCGTGGTGCAGCAGCTGGCCGACCAGCCGCTGGTGGCCGGGGCGCTGCGCGGCATGGGCGCGGTGGCCGCCGGCTTGGTCATCGCCACCGCGCTGAAGCTGGCGCGCACGCTGGCCGGGCACCCGCTGGGGCGCGGCGGCTGCGTCGCGCTGGGCGGCGCCACGCTGCTGGGGGTCGGCGGGCTGCGCTGGCCGCTGGCCTGGGTGGTGCTGGGACTGGGCGGCCTGGCCGCGCTGTGGACGGCCCGGCGCCTGCGCGCCCAGGCAGCGGCCGACGCCGGAGGCGACACGCCATGAGCAGCGGCCACGACACCCTGGCCGCCGCGCTGGCGCCGCTGCTGTGGGGCACCACCGGGCTGGGCTGGGCCGACCTGCTGCGGCTGTGGGGCCACTTCAGCCTGCTGTCGCTGCTGGCCGTGGGCGGCGCGATCACCACCGCGCCCGACATGCAGCGCTGGCTGGTGCACGAGCAGGGCTGGCTCAGCGACGCCCAGTTCAGCAGCGGCGTGGCCATCGCCCAGGCCGCGCCCGGCCCCAACATCCTGTTCGTCGCGGTGACCGGCTGGCACGTGGCCGGCCTGGCCGGCGTGCTGGCCACGATGGCCGGCGTGCTCGGCCCCTCGTCGCTGCTGGCGCTGGCCGTCGGCCGCTACGGCCGGCGCCACCAGCAGGCGCTGTGGCTGCGCGCCTTCACCGCCGGCATGACGCCGATCACGCTGGGCCTGCTGCTGTCCACCGGCTGGGTGCTGACCGCGCCGACGCGCCAGCGCTGGGAGGCGCTGGCCCTGGTGGCCGGCACCGTGGTGTTCTCGCTGCGCAGCCGGCGCAGCCCGCTGTGGCCGATCGCCGCCGGCGCGGTGGTCGGTGCGCTGGCCCTGTCCTGAACCCCCTTTCCTGCCCCTTGACGCGCGAGGCAAACCCATGGTCGACGGCCTGCTGCACCTGCCCCTGTTCATCGCCTCCGGCCTGCTGCTGAACCTGACGCCCGGCGTCGACATGGCCCTGGTGCTGCGCTGCGCCGCGTCGCAGGGCCTGCGCGCCGGCGCCGCCGCGGCGCTGGGCGTCTGCGCCGGCTGCGGCGTGCACGTGGCGGCCGGCGCGCTGGGGCTGTCGGCGCTGCTGGCCGGCTCGGCCGCGGCCTTCGACGCGCTGCGCTGGGTCGGCGCGGCCTACCTGGTGTGGCTGGGTGTCGGCCTGCTGCGCGCCCAGTCACGCGCCCGCGCCGGCACCGGCACCGGCCCGACGCCGGCCGACGGCGAGCGCGCCGCGGCACCGCTGGGCCGGCTGCTGCTGCAGGGCTTTCTGACCAACGTGCTCAACCCCAAGGTCGCGCTGTTCTTCCTGGCCTTCGTGCCGCAGTTCATCGCCGCCGACGCGCCGCACAAGCCGCTGGCCTTCGCGGCGCTGGGCGCGGTGTTCATCGTCGACAGCCTGGCCGTGCTGCTGGCGCTGGCCTGGGCCGCCGCGGCGCTGCGCCGCCGCCTGGGCGACGGGCCCGCGCTGCGCCGGCTGGGGGCTTGGCTGAACCGCGGCGTCGGCGCGCTGTTCATCGCGCTGGGGCTGAAGCTGGCGCTGGACGCGCGGCACTGAGTCCGGCACGAAACGGCGCCGGCGCCCCTGCAGGGTGTTCCACGGCGCAGCAGCGCCCCGACCGGGCCTCCGCCGGAAAACACCGAGGGACGGGCCCGGTGCGCCGCGATAGAAACCGCAGCGCCCCTCACGCCGTGCCCCGAACCATCCGATGGACCGCCCCGCCGCCCCGCTACCGCCTTCGGACCCGTCCCCCCTGGTACCACGCTCGCTGTTGTGCGCCCGCCTGGCCGGCGACGCCACCACGCGGCTGGTGCTGGTGCGGGCACCGGCCGGCTTCGGCAAGACCACGGCGATGCGCATGGCCCGGGCCGACCTGGACGCGCGCGGCGTGCGCACCGCCTGGCTGACCCTGCAGCGCGCCGACAACCACCTGCCGCGGCTGCGCCAGGGCCTGGCCACCGCGCTCGACGGCCTGACCGGCGCAGCGGGCGCGCCGTGCGCGCTGTTCCTCGACGACGTCGACCAGATCACCGACGCCGACGCCCTGGCCCTGCTGCGCGACACCCTGGAGCAGCTGCCGGGCAGCGGCCCGCGGGTGCTCGGCACGCGCGCCCTGCCGGCGCTGGGGCTGGCGCGCTGGCGCGCCCAGGGCCGGCTGGTCGAGGTCGGCACCGAGCAGCTGCGCTTCACGCCGGCCGAGAGCGCGGCGTTCTTCCACCGCCGCGGCCTGCACGGCCTGTCGCCGCAGGCGCTGGCGCAGCTGCAGGCCAAGACCGAGGGCTGGGCCGCCGCGCTGTGGCTGGCCTCGCTGGGACTGGAGCGCCATGGCGTGCACAGCGACTTCGTCGACCGCCTGTCCGGCTCGGACCGCGACCTGGCCGACTACCTGGCCGAGGACGTGCTGGCCCAGCAGCCGCCCGCGCTGCGCGCCTTCCTGCTGCGCACCAGCCTGCTGCACGAGTTGAGCCTGCCGCTGTGCCAGGCCCTGCTGCCGCGCAGCGACTGCGCCGCGCTGCTGGCGCAGCTGGAGGCCGGCAGCGTCTTCCTGACTCCGCTGCCCGGCAGCGACGCGACCGCACCGCGCTGGCGCTACCACTGCCTGTTCGCCGACTTCCTGCAGGCCCACCTGCTGCAGCGGCATGCCGACGAGGTGCCGCGCCTGCACCTGGCCGCCGCCGCCTGGTACGAGACCGCCGGGCGCGCGTCGCCGGCCATCGACCACGCGCTGGCCGGCGGCGACGTGCCCTATGCGCTGACCCTGCTGGCGCGCCATGCCGAGGACTTCCTGGCGCGCGGCCGGCTGCGCCGGCTGGCACGCTGGTTCGACGCCGTGCCCGAGGCCGCGCTGGCGCCCTACCCGCTGCTGCAGTGCGTGGCGGTGTGGGCGGTCTGTTTTACCCAGGGCCAGGGCCCGGCGCTGGCCCGGCTGGAGCGCATCGCACCGCACAGCGCCGCCAGCCCGGCGGTGCAGGCCCATGCCGCGGCGCTGCGGCCACTGCTGCTGTCGATGATGGACCGCTTCGACGACGCCCATGCCTGCGGCGCGGACGCGCTGGCCCGCCTGCCCAGCTGCCGGCCCTTCGCCGACAGCGTGCTGACCAACACCATGGCCAGCGTCACCGCGGCGCTGGGCCTGAGCGGCCAGGCCGGGCAACTGCTCGACGCGGTGCGGCGCCAGGCCGGCGACAACGCCTTCGTGCGCAGCTACACAGAGGCGGTGCAGGCCCTGCTCGACCTGCAGGACGGCCGGCTGCGCCTGGCCGGCGAGCGCCTGCGCGGCGTCCTCGGCCGCGGCAGTGACAGCGCGCGGCCCGGCGACCATGCCTGGGCCGGCGTGCTCTATGCCCAGCTGCTGTACGACGCGCAGCGCCTGGACGAGGCCGACCAGCTGCTCGGCCTGTACCTGCCGATGGTGCGCGACGTGGGCCTGCCCGACCACATGGTGCTGGGCCACGCGCTGCGCGCGCGCATCGCTGCGCTGCGCGGCGACGCCGACGGCGCCTTCGCGCTGCTGACCGCGCTGGAGGTGCTGGGCCACCGCCGCCAGCTGCCGCGGGTGGCCGCCAGCGCGCGGCTGGAACGCGCCCGCCTGCTGCTGCTGCAAGGCCGCGGCGAGGCCGCCCGCGACGAGCTGGACCGCGCCGACGACCCGGCGCTGTGGGCCCGCGTGCAGGGCCAGCGCCTGCCGGCGCACGAGACCGAGGACCTGGCCGTCGGCCGCCTGCGCTGGGCCCTGCACTTCGGCGCTGCCGATGCCGCGCTGGCCGCCGTCGACGCGGCGCTGACCCGGCCCGCCAGCGCGCTGCCGCCGCGCCGCTGGCTGCTGCTGCAGGCGCTGCGCGCGCTGGCGCTGCAGCGCGCCGGCCTAAGCGACGCCGCGCTCGACGCGCTGCGGCCGGTGCTGGCGGCGCTGCAGGCCGAGGGCTCGCTGCGCCTGCTGCTCGACGAGGGCCCGGCGGCCACCGCGCTGCTGCAGCGCTGGTCGGCCCGGGCAGCGCAGGCTGCGCAGGGCGCGGGCGACGGCGTAGCCACGACGGCGCTGCTCGACCACGTGCAGCGGCTGCTGGACGCCGCCGGCGCGGCGCCGCCGGACCTCCCGCCGCCCGGTGCCGGCCGCGCCGCCACCCGTGAGGCGCCTGGCCCGGCCGATGCCGCCGATGCCCCGCGCACCCCGGCCGAGCCGCTGACCCGCAAGGAGGTGCGCATCCTGCAGCTGCTGGCCGAGGGCTACTCCAACGCCGCGATGGCGGCCACCCTGGTGATCACCGACAGCACGGTGCGCACCCACCTGCGGGCCATCAACCAGAAGCTGGGCGCGGCCAGCCGCGCCCAGGCGGTGGCCATCGCGCGGCGCCTGGCGCTGGTGGGCTGAGCACCCCCTCAGGCCGTCACTGTCGTGGTCGCCGGCAGCGCCGCCGCGTGCGTCCGGCCCAGGCCCATCAGCGCCGCCAGGGCCGGGATCAGCACCACCGCGCCGACCATGTTCCACAGGAACATGAAGGTCAGCAGCAGGCCCATGTCGGCCTGGAACTTGATTTCCGAGAAGATCCAGGTCAGCACCCCGGCGGCCAGCGTGATGCCGGTGAAGGTCACCGCCAGGCCGGTGGTCTTCATGGTCTCGAAATAGGCCTGGCGCAGCGGCAGGCCCTGCGCCAGCAGCTGTTCCAGCCGGTTGTACAGGTAGATGCCGTAGTCCACGCCGATGCCCACGCCGAGCGCGATCACCGGCAGCGTGGCGACCTTGACGCCCAGGCCCATCAGCGTCATCACTGCCTCGCACAGCAGCGAGGTGATGACCAGCGGCACCAGCAGGCACAGCGCCACGCGCCAGCTGCGGAACTCGGCCAGCAGCAGCAGCGCGACGATGCCGTAGACCAGGGCCAGCATCGGCAGCCAGGCCTCGCGCACCACCGCGTTGGTCGCCGCCTCGATGCCGGCGTTGCCGGCGGCCAGCAGGATCTGCAGCTCGGCCTGCGCCGCCGCCGGCGCCTCGGCGGCGCGGAACGCGCTGACCGTGCGCACCACCCGGTCCAGCGTGGCCGCCTTGTGGTCGGCCAGGTAGGCGATCACCGGCAGCATCGAGCAGTCGTTGTTGTACAGCGCCGGCGGGATGCCCTTGTGCGCCGAGTTCGAGATGAAGCGGTTGCGCGTGACCGTGGCCCACTTCTGGTTGCCGCCGTAGGTGCCGGCGATGATCTGGTCCATCACGTTGAACAGCGACAGCGTGCCCTGCACGCCCGGCGTCTCCTCCAGCGCCCACTGCAGGCGGCGCACGGTGGACGCGGTGGCGTAGGCGCCGCACTCGGACGCTGGCGTGCGCACCATGACCACGAAGACGTCGGCGCTGGCCGAGTAGTGCCGGGTGAAGAAGGCGGTGTCGCGGTTGTAGCGCGACTCGGGGCGGAACTCGGGTGCGCCGGGGTCCAGGTCGCCGATCTGCAGGCCGCGGCTGACCGCGAAGCCCCAGCCGCCCAGCAGCGCGGCGGCCAGCACCACCGCCAGCGCGCGCCGGCCCTCGGTCAGCGAGGCCAGCGCCCGCGCCAGGCGGTGGCCGCCGCCGTGGCGGCGCTGGGCCTCGCGCAGGCCGCCGGCCGACAGCCCGGCGTAGGACATCAGCACCGGCAGCAGGAACATCTTGGTGAAGATGATCACGCCCACGCCGACGCTGGCGCTGATGGCCAGCTCGCGGATCACGCCGATGTCGATCACCAGCAGGGTCGAGAAGCCGACCACGTCGCACAGCAGCGCCACCGTGCCGGGCACGAACAGCAGCGCGAAGGTGGCGCGCGCGGCGCGTACCTTGTCGGCGCCCTCGCGCACCGCGGCGGCCAGGGTGTTGATGTTCTGCACCGCGTGCGACACGCCGATGGCGAAGGTCAGGAAGGGCACCAGGATCGAGTAGGGGTCGAGCCCGAAGCCCAGCAGCCGCATCACGCCCAGGTGCCAGACCACCGCCAGCAGGCAGCAGGCGATGGTGGCCAGCGTGCTGCGCCAGCAGCGCGAGTAGCCGTACAGCAGCGCCGCCGTCAGCAGCACCGTCAGCCCGAAGAACAGGCCGATGGCTCGCGCGCCGTGGATCAGGTCGCCCACCAGCTTGGCGAAGCCGATGATGTGGATGCGCAGCCCCGGCCCCTCGAACCTGGCGCGCAGCTGCTGCTCCAGCCGCTCGGAGAACAGGCCGTAGTCGAGCTGGCGGCCGGTGTCCGGGTCGCTCTCGACCAGCGGCACCACCAGCACCGTGCTGCGGTGGTCCTCGGCCACCAGGCTGCCGACCAGGCCGGCCTTGGCGATGTTGGCGCGCAGCGCGGCCAGGTCGGCGGCGCTGCCCTGGAAGTTGGGCGGCATCACCTTGCCCGAGCGCAGGCCGTCCTCGGCGGCCTCGAACCACAGGGTGTTGGGCGTCCACAGCGAGCGCAGGTTGCCGCGGTCGATGCCGGGGATGTAGAACACCGCCTCGGTGATCTCGCGCAGGCGCTGCACGTAGGCCGCGCTGTAGATGTCGCCGTCGGTGGCCTCCACCGCGATGCGCACGGTGTTGCCCAGCGGCCGCAGCTCGTTCTCGAAGCGCAGGGTATTGCGCACGAACTCGTGGCGCGCCGGCACCATCTTCTGCAGGCTGGCGTCGGGCCGCAGCAGCGTGGCCTGCCACAGCAGCAGCACCGAGCAGACGGCGAAGAAGGCCAGCCACAGCGGCCGGTGCGCGAACAGCAGCCGTTCGGCGGCCTGGGCCAGGCGCGCCACCGGCGAGCGGCGCGGGGTGTCGGCGCGGTTCATCGCGGAGCTCCTGCGGCATCCAGCGCCAGCGTGTGCACCGACACGCCGCCGCTGCCCACCGCCACCAGGTGCTCGCCCAGCAGCGTGAAGCCGGCCAGGCGCCGCGTGCCCAATGGCCCGCCCAAGGGCTGGAAGTGCTCGCCGCCATCGCGGCTCAGGTAGAGCCGGCCGTCCTCGCTGAGCAGCAGCGCGGCGTCGCCGTGCAGCGCGCCGGCCACCAGGGTCTTGACGCCCGGCCGCGGCAGCGCCGACCAGCTGGCACCGCGATCGCGCGAGCGGAACAGGTGACCGTTGAAGCCGTAGGCCAGCAGCGTGGCCGGCGTGGCACCGCCGCCAGGCAGCGCCAGCACGCCGTAGAGGTGGCCGTTGTAGCCGGTGTCGGCCCGCTGCCAGGTCTGGCCGCCGTCGGCCGAGCGGAACACCCGGCCCATCTCGGCGGCGATGTAGAGCTCGCCCTGCGGCGTCACGGTCAGGCCGTTCAGGTGCAGGCCGTCTGGGTTGTCCAGCCGGTCGCCCAGGTAGGTCCAGCGCGCGCCGCCGTCGGCGGTGGCGAAGAGCTGGCCGAAGGCGCCGGCCACCCAGCCGCGCTGGCGGTCGACGAATCGCAGCGCCAGCAGCGGGCTGGACGGGCCGGCCTTGACCGCGTCCTCGGCGGCGGCCAGCGCGTCGGCGGCGCGGTCCTGGCGCGCCTGGCTCTGCGCGGGGCTGGCGCCGGCGGCGGCCGCCGCGGCGGCCACCTGGGCGCGCGCCGCGACCAGCACCGCGGCGTTGGCCTGGCGACCGTCGAAGCGGCGCGCCCAGCTGCGGCCGGCGTCGGTGGTGGCCAGCACCACGCCGTCGTGGCCCACCGCCCAGCCGTGGCGGGCGTCGACGAAGTGCACCGCGGTCAACATGACCGAGGTCGGCCCCGGCAGCTGCTGCCAGCTGCGGCCCTGGTCGGCCGAGCCCAGCAGCAGGCCGAACTCGCCCACCGCCACCAGGCCCGGGCCGCCGGTGGTCACGTCCAGCAGCAGCTTGCGCTGGCCGTGGCCGGTGGCCGGCGCCGGGCGCTCCAGCAGGTCCAGCGTCGCCGGCAGCGGCGGCCGGTCGGCGGCCCGGCCCAGCGCCGCCCAGCCCAGGCCGCCGGCGGCGGCCAGGGCCGCCAGCGCCAGCGTGCGGCGGCGTGCCGGCAGGCCGGCGCCGGCCACGCGGTCAGCGATCCCCCCCACCGCCGCCCCCCTCAGTTGCCCATGCGCCGCAGCGCGTCGGCGGTGAAGTCGGCGGCCTTCAGCGGCACGTTGAACTTCGTCGGCTTCTCCTCGTTGGTCAGGCCGCTGGAGACGTAGCGCCGCGCCTGCAGGTCGTACTGGGCGACGCCGGCGATGAAGTAGGCCGGGCCGTCGTAGGCCTGCACGCCGTGCACCTCCATCACCCGCCACAGCTCGTTGCGGCCGTCGTAGAGGTCGGCATGCACCACCTGCCAGCTGTCCTCGTCGAGGAAATACACCCGCTTGCCGTAGACGTGGCTCTTGCCCTTGCGCAGCGTGGCCTCCACCACCCACACCCGGTGCAGCTCGTAGCGCAGCAGCTCGGGGTTCATCTGCGTGGGCTGGATGATGTCCTTGTACTTCAGCGCCTTGTCGGTCAGCCGGTTGTTGTTGTAGGAGACGATCATCTCGCGCTTGCCCAGCAGCTTCCACTCGAAGCGGTCGGGCGAGCCGTTGAAGGCGTCGTAGTCGTCCACCGTGGACAGGCCGTCGGTGCCGGTGCGCGGCGTGTCGTAGGCCACCTCGGGCGCGCGCAGCACGCGGCGCGAGCCGGGGTTGTAGACCCAGGCCGCGCGCGGCTGCTTGACCTGGTCGATGAAGTCGTGCGCCAGCAGCGCCTCGCCAGCGATCGACGAGGGCGCCAGGTAGTTGGTGCGGTAATAGAACAGCAGGTTGGGCACGTCCTTCAGGCCGTTGCCGAAGATCACCTCCTCGTAGCGCTTGACCGGCGTGAAGCTGCCGTTGGCCTGCACCGGGAACTCGGTGGTGTGGCGCACCTGGGTGCCGCCGCGGTAGCGGAAGGCGTGGTTCCAGATCGCCTCGACGCCGTTGGCCGGCAGCGGGAAGGGCACGGTGCTGCCCTGCACGCCGAGCACCGAGCTGCCCTCGTTGGCGCTCTCGATGCGGCCGGCCTCGGCCTTCACCGCGGCGTACACCGCCTCGGGGTAGGCCGCCGAGCGCCGCGTCGGGTAGACGGTGATCTTGTAGCCCGGGTAGCGCTTGAGCAGGGCCAGCTGGCCCGGCGCCAGCTTGTCCTTGTGCTGCTCGGCGTTGGCGCCGGTGACGGTGAGCAGCGGCTTGTCGGCGGCGAAGGGGTCGGCCCAGCCCTTGGCCGGGTCGAAGCCGGCCGGGGCCTTGGCCACGCCGCCGTCCCAGGCCGGGATGCTGCCGTCCTTGTTGGCGGCGCGTTCGGCGCCGACCGGGGTCAGGTCCTTGCCCAGGCGGGCGATCTGGTCGGCGGGGGGCTTGGCGGCGGCGCCGAGCGCGGCCAGCGCCAGCAGCGCGGCGGCGGCGAGTCGGGCGGGCGAATGTGGGGTCTTCATGGGGTCGTGTCTCCGGGAGGGTGCGGGCGCCGTCAGAAGCTGGCGCCCAGCACCAGCGCGATGAAGTCGCGGTCGTGCAGGCTGTCGAAGCGGGCGTTGGGGTTGAAGCGCGTGTAGCTCAGGTCCAGCGAGTAGCGCTTGTCCATCTCGAACTTCACGCCGGGCGCGATGGCGTGGCGGCCCTGGCTGAACAGGCCGTCGGCCGACCAGCCCTTGACGTCCTTGGACAGGAACAGCCGCGGCTTGACCACCACCCCGGGCAGCAGGCCGGGGTACTCCAGCTCGAGGCTCAGGCGCAGGCCCCAGGCGTTGCTGGTGAAGTAGCCGTCGGTGGTGCAGTTGGCCGCGTTGGTGGCCGCCGCCGGGCACAGGCCGCCGAAGGTGGGGTGGGCGGCGGCGCCGAACTCGAAGCCGCGGCCGTAGCGCAGGCCGGTGGCCGGGTTGCCCATGCCGCTCCAGTGCTGCCAGGCGATCTCGCCGACCAGGCTGCCCGAGGACGCGCCGGCCACGTTGGACAGCAGCTTGACGGTGGACAGCTGCAACTGCGTCTTGTTCTTGCGCTCGTAGCCGACCATGGTCATCGGCGACGTGCCGCCCCACAGCGCCCCGACCGGCCCCACGCCCTGGGCCAGCGCGTAGAAGGCGTCGACCGAGTTGATCTGCACCGGCACGTCCTTGCTGTAGCTGAGCTCGGAACTCACCGACCAGCCGCCCAGCACCGTGGAGGCGCTCAGGCCCGCGACCTTGATCTTGTCGGCCGAGTAGTCCCAGTAGACCGCGGTGTTGGTCGCGCCGGGCATCAGGCCGCTGCCGTAGAACGAGCCGGCCGGGTGCAGCGGGCTGCTGCCGCGCACCGCCGACAGGTTGGGCAGCTTGGTCGAGTACTGCACGTAGTAGGCGCCGAACTCGGTGTCGATGGCGTCGACCATCTTCTTGAACGCCAGGCCGAATTGGCCGCCGTTGCCGGGCTCCTTGTCGGGCAGCAGCGCGAACTGGAAGTTCATCGGCAGCAGCGGGTTGGTGCCGTTCCATTCCTGGCGCGAGGTGCCGCCGGCGCCCACCAGCGCGCTGGTGTCGGTGCAGTTCAGCGCCGTCACCGGCGAGAAGAAGGTGCCGCAGCCGTCGAAGGCGGTGCGCCGCCAGCCGAACTGCACGAAGCCCTCCACCGAACTGCCGCCGCCCAGGCCCAGGTTGAAGGACAGCTGCGGCACCGGCAGGATGGCCTCCTTGAGCAGCGTGCCCGGCGTGCGCAGCGCGGTCACGTCCAGCGCCTGGTAGGCGTTGACGCCCGGCACGAACAGGCTCTCGCCGAAGTTCACCGCGTGCTGGCCCAGGCGCAGCTTGAGCTGGCGCTCGCCGCCCAGGTCGACGCTGGTGTAGCCATAGGCGTCGAACAGCTCGATGCCGCTGAACTTGGACAGCCGGGTGTCGAACTGGCCGTCGTCCAGCCGCGCGCCGGGCGTGAAGCCGTTGCTCGGCGCGCCGAAGGACACGCCCTCTCGGCTGTAGCGGAAGTTCTCCCAGGCCTTGACGCGCAGCACGCCGCCGGTGTCGCCGCGCTTGAGGTTGACGTCGCCGATCACCCGGACCAGCTTGGTGACGTTGCTGCCCTTGCCGAAGTTCAGGTCGGGCGACTGCGACGAGGCCGAGGCGCGGCCGCCGTCGCCCACGCCGACCAGTTCCGGGTCGGGCTCGGTGGTGCGCCAGGCGCTGGTGACCGACGCGTTGAGCGACCAGACGGCCTCGACGCCGTTGCCCAGGTCCACCGTGCCGGCGCGGGCCGGCAGGGCCGCCGCAGCGCCCAGGGCCGCCGCCAGCGCCAGCCGGTGCAGCCGCAGCGCGGCGGGCCGTCGGCGTGAGCGCGCGGCCCGGCGGACCGCGGGAGTGATCTGATCCATCGTGTGCTCCTCTTGGTGGAAAACCCCGCGTCCTCGCCCGCGGCTGGGGCGGGCGGCTTCGGTCCGCGGGCTGCGGGACCGGCCGCTGGCAGGTGCAAAACCAATGTACGGAGCGGCCCGCGGGCGCGGCATCGTCATTTCCGACGAGTCGGGACGCGCGCCCTGGCGGCCGCGCGGCGCACCGACCCGAGGTGCGCAGAACATTCGGGTTTCTCGTCGCTTCCGACGGTGGCGCAGGAGGTCGGCGGTGCGCAGAATCCCGGTGGGCGGAGCGCGTGCGAGCGCGCGCCCACGTGCAACAAGGCTCCACACGCAACAGAGCGCCCCGCGCGACGTCACGCCCACCCGCACGCCAGACCGACCGCAGTTCTTCCGTCTCCGGCATGAGCGACGCCCCAGTTCCCGCCGTGCAGCGCCTCGCGCTGTGCCAGCGTGTGCGCCGCGGCAGCAACGCCCGCCTGGTGCTGCTGCGTGCGCCGGCCGGGCATGGCAAGACCACCGCGATGGCGCAGCTGCGCGCGCAGTTCGACGCCGACGGCCTGTCCACCGCCTGGCTGACGCTGCTGCCCGATGACGACACCCCGGCGCGCTTCGTCGCGCGGCTGGGCGCCGCGCTGGCCGCCGTCCAGCCCCCCGGCCAGGGGGGCCGCGACACCGGACCCGGCGGCGAGGACGCCCCGACCACGCCGGCGGTGCTGCTGCAGCGGCTGGCCTCGGGCGGGCGTCCCTTCGCGCTGTTCCTCGACGACTTCTGCCAGCTGCGGTCCGCCGAGGTGCTCGGCCTGGTGCGCGAGGCCGTCGAGCAGCTGCCGGGCCTGGGGCGCCTGGTCATCGGCGCGCGCGGCCGGCCGGCGCTGGGCCTGGCCCGGCTGCGCGCGCACGGCCAGCTGCTGGAGCTGGACATCACCGAGCTGCGCTTCTCGCTGGCCGAGACCGAGCGCTTCTTCGCGGCCAGGCCGCTGCTGCCGCTGGGCACGGCCGCGCTGCAGCGCCTGCACCACAAGACCGAAGGCTGGCCGGCCGCGTTGGCCATCGCCGGCGAGGCGCTGCTGCGCCAGCCCAGCGGCGACGACCTCGCGGCGCGCTTCAGCGGCGCACACCCGGCGCTGGGCGCCTACCTGGCCCAGGTGCTGCTCGAACCCTTGCCGCCGCCGGACCGCGACTTCCTGCTGCGCACCAGCCTCCTGCGCCAGCTGGTGCCCGCGCTGTGCGACCAGCTGGTGCCGGGCGCCCACAGCGCCGAAACGCTGGCCCGGCTGGCCGCCGAGCACCAGCTCGTGCGGCCCGGGCCCGAGCCGTCACCCGGCGCCGCCGGCCAATCCGCCGGTGCGCGCCACTGGGTCTGCCATGGCCTGGTCGCCGACTTCCTGCGCGCCCGCCTCCGCCGGGACGACCCCGACCTGGCCACCCGCCTGCACCTGGCGGCCTGCGGCTGGTACGAGGCGCAGGGCCGCGCGGAGCAGGCGATCGAGCATGCCGTCGAGGGCGGCGACCTGCCCCATGCCGCGGCGCTGCTGGCCGGCTGTGCCGAGGCCTTCATCGAGCAGGGGCGGCTGCGCCTGCTGCGGCGCTGGCTGGACGCGCTGCCGCCGGCGCTGGTCGCGGACCAGCCCTGGCTGCAGTTGGCCGACGCCTGGTCCGGTGCCTTCATCCGCGCCCCGCTGCCGGCGCTGGACCGGCTGCAGGCCGCCCGGCTGACCGAGGCGGCGGACCCGGCGCTGCGCGCCCACGCGCAGGCGCTGCTGCCGATGCTGCTGGCCATGCGCGACCGCCACGAGGAGGCCGCCGCCATCGGCCAGGCCGCGCTGGCACGCCTGCCCAGCGGCCGGCCCTTCGCCGACATCCTGCTGGCCAACGCCATGGCCCACGTGCTGGCGACCCGCGGCCAGCTGCAGCCGGCGCTGGCCGCGCTGGAGCAGGCCTGGCGCACGCCGCACGGCGACAGCGCGGCCGGCCTTTACACCGAGGCCAGCGCCGGCCTCGTCGACCTCTACGGCGGCCGGCTGCAGATGGCCGGCGCGCGGCTGCGGCTGGTGGCCGGACCGGGGCGAGAGATGCTGGCGGCGGACGAGCACCCGGTGCACGGCCGCGCCTGGGCCGGCGTGCTGCAAGCCTGCACCTGCTACGAGGCCGGCCAGGTCGCGCAGGCCCGGCAGCTGCTGCACCACTGCCAGCCGCTGGTGCGCGACCTCTCGCTGCCCGACCACCTGATCCTCACCCGGCAGCTCGGCGCGCGCATCGCCTTCCTGCTGGAAGGCCCCGCCGCCGCGGCCCGCCACCTCGACGAGCTGGAGGCGCTGGGCCGGCAGCGGGACCTGCCCCGGCTGGTGGCCGCCGCCTGGCTGGAGCGCGCGCGGCAGCACCTGCTGCAGGGCCAGGCCCGGGCGGCGCGCGAGGCCCTGGACCAGGCCGACCTGCCCGGGCTGTGGCAGCGCGTGCGCGCGCAGCGGCTGGTCACCCACGATGTCGACGACCTGCTGGTGGCCCGCCTGCGCTGGCAGATCGCCTTCGGCGACGCGGCCGCGGCCCTGCCGGCCCTGACCGACGAGGCGGCACAGGCGTGTGGCCACGGCCGCCCGCGCCGGCGGCTCGTGCTGGGCCTGCTGCAGGCGCTGGCCGAATTCCGGACCGGCCGGGTCGCGGCCGCGCTGGCCACCGCCGCGACCGCCCTGCGCGCCGCGCGCGACGCGGGCACCCTGCGCCTCGTGCTGGACGAGGGGCCGGCGCTGCAACCCTTGCTGTTGCGCCTGCACGCACAGCTGCTCGACGCGCCCGATGCCCAGACCGCGCCCGACCAGCCCTTGGCCGACTACGTCGCCGGCCTGCTGCGGGAGGGAGGCCAGGTCGCCACCACCCCGACCGCGGCAGACACGCGCGAGGCGCTGACGCGGCAGGAGGTGCGCATCCTGCAGCTGCTAGCCGACGGCTGCTCCAACGACGCGATGGCGCAGGCCCTGGCGATCTCCAACAGCACGGTGCGCACGCACCTGCGCAGCATCCACCTGAAGCTCGACGTGCACAGCCGCATCCAGGCCGTCGCCGCGGCACGGCGCCTGGCGGTGATCCGCTGAGGGTGCCGCCACCAGAGCCGCCGCCAGGGCGGCCGCCGACGCTCAGCCCACCAGCGAGGGCACGCCCAGGATCGCGCGGTTCATGCGCGCGGTCAGCCAGTCGGGCCCGCGCTTGCCGGCCAGGCGGCGCCGCGCCTCGCGGTAGGCCGGCACGTCGGTCAGCGCGGCCGGCAGCAGGCGCTGCAGCCACCACAGGCGCCGGCGCACCGCGCGGGCCCGGGCCAGGTGCTCGGGGGTCGCGGCGGGCTGGTCCAGCAGCGCCGCGCAGCGCGGCGGCAGGCCCACGCCCAGGTAGGTCCACAGGCCGCCGCGCACGCGCGGCGGCAGCGCGTTCTCGAGGAAGCGGCGCAGCTTCATGCCGGCCTCGGTGCGCGCCAGCGTCGGCGACGTGTCCATCGCCGCGACATAGGCCTCCACCGCCGCCCAGTCGGTCGGGTGCGCCGATTCCGGGATGCCGAAGCAGAAGGCATAGAGCTTGGCCTCCTGGACGAAGCGATCCTTGTCGGCGGCCGACAGCGGGCGCACCAGGTCCTCGTACAGCCGCACACGGCAGTAGAAGGCGGTGACGTGGACCCACAGCATCGCGCCGACCTCGTTGGCGTGGTAAGGGCTGCCGGCGGCATGGCGGCCGGCGTCGCCGCCCTCGGCCGGGATCTGGCCGCGCACCCGGCCATGCACCCGGAACAGCGCCTGGCTGCGGCGCAGCACCAGGTCCAGGTCGCCGTAGATGATCGACCACAGGAAGATGTAGGTCAGCTGCCGGCGCCTGGTCGGGTCGGACATGACCTTGGAGTGCTCGTACACCGCCTGCGCCACCCAGGGGTGGGCCAGCTGCATCTGCACCGACTGCAGCGCGCCCAGGAAGTAGGGCAGCGCGTGGCGGTTGACCTCCCAGAACACCGAGCCGGGGCCGAACAGGCCGCGCTTCGGGTCCAGCGGCGCGCGCTTCAGGCGGGCCAGCGCGTCGAGGAAGGCGGCCTCGTCGATGGTCTGCGGGGCGTGGTGGAGGGTGTCCTGCGCGGTGGGGTGCATGGCGTGGCGGCGACAAGGCCGGTGGCGGGAACAACAGGCGCACCGGGCGGCGCGGCCGCCCACGGCGACGTGCGGGCCCCGGCAGTCTAGGCAGGCGGCGTCGCGCCGCCATCGTCCGAAGCGACGGTCCTGCGCCCGGCCAGGGCCCGCCGCAACGCGGCGCACTGCGCTCGGACCGCAGCGACGCTTCCGGATTGCCTGCTGGCTGCCAGCGCCGGTGCGGCCTATCGTCCCGGGCATCCCCATTGCCTGGAGGCCTCATGCCCGCCCTGCTTGACTGGCTGCACAGCCCCTTCGCCGGCACCCCGGTGTGGATCTGGCTGATGTTCCTCACCGTCGTCGTCGCCCTGCTCGCCTTCGACCTGGGCGTGCTGCACAAGGACGACGAGCACGAGATCGGCGTGCGCGAAAGCCTGGCGCTGTCGGCCGGCTACATCGGCATGGCCACGCTGTTCGGCGGCTGGGTCTGGTGGTACCTGGGCGCGCAGCCGGGCATGGAGTACTTCACCGGCTTCCTGATCGAGAAGTCGCTGTCGATGGACAACGTCTTCGTCATCGCGATGATCTTCGGCGCGCTGGCCATCCCGCGCGCCTACCAGCACCGCGTGCTGTTCTGGGGCATCCTCGGCGTGATCGTGCTGCGCGCGCTGATGATCGGCCTGGGCGCGGCGCTGATCCACCAGTTCAGCTGGATCATGTACGTGTTCGGCGCCTTCCTGGTGCTCACCGGCCTCAAGATGTGGTTTGCCGCCGACCACACGCCCGACATCGCCAACAACCGGCTGCTGCAGTTCCTGCGCCGCCACCTGCGCGTGACGCCCACGCTGCACGGCAAGGCCTTCTTCGTGCACCAGCCCGACCCGGCCACCGGCCGCAGCGTGCGCTGGGTCACACCGCTGTTCCTGGCGCTGCTGATGGTCGAACTGGTGGACCTGGTGTTCGCCGTCGACTCGGTGCCGGCCATCTTCGCGATCACCGACGACCCCTTCATCGTCTACACGAGCAACATCTTCGCCATCCTGGGCCTGCGCGCGCTGTACTTCGCGCTGGCGGCGATGATCCACCGCTTCGCCTACCTGAAGTACGCGCTGGCGGCGGTGCTGGTGTTCATCGGCGGCAAGATCTTCAGCGTCGGCCTGATCGGCAAGACCCCGGCCTGGATCTCGCTGGGCGTGACCTTCGGCCTGATCGCTGCCGGCGTGGCGGTGTCGCTGTGGAAGACCCGTCACACGGCGCCGGCCATACTCGCCAAGTCCTGACCCGGCCCAGCGAAGATGACCCACGCCCCCCTGCACCAGCGGCTGCGCCAGGCCGCCGACGAACTGGACGACGCCCCGGTGGCACTGGCCCGGCTCGCCGACCTGCACGGCCCGGCCGCCCAGGGCACGCTGCTGGTGCTGCTGGCCGCACCCTGCGTGCTGCCGGTGCCCGGCATCGGCAACGTGATGGGCCTGGGCCTGATGCTGCTGGCGCTGGCCATGTGGCGCGGCTGCGATGCCGCGCAGCTGCCGGCGCGGGTGGCGGACGTCGAACTGCCAGCGGTCTGGGCGCGGCGCGTGCTGGGCCTGCTGGCGCGCTTCTACGCGCTGGCCGGACGCTGGTCGCGCCAGCGCCTGCAGCCGCTGGCGGGCGAGGCGCCGCAGCGCTGGCAGGCGGCCAAGGTCGGCCTGATGGGCGGGCTGATCTTCCTGCCCATCCCGCTGGGCAATGTGCTGCCGGCGCTGGCCCTGGTGCTGCTGGGCCTGGGCTTCGCCTTCCGCGACGGCCTGGCGGTGCTGCTGGCCGCGGCCGCCGGCACCGTGGCCGTGGCCTACACCGCGGCGCTGGGTGCCGCGGTCTGGGCCTGGGGCCTGGCGCCGCTGCAGCAGTGGCTGGGCGGTGTCTGGCCCGGCCTGGGCTGACAGGCCCCGAACCGACCGGCCGACGCCGAGGGAACGCCCCCGGCACGGCCTGTTCTCTCCCGATCAACCTCTGGATGGCGCGCCCCGCGCGCGCCCGCTGACGACGATGTGGCACCTGATCGTGTGGCTGCCGACGGCCGCGGCCGTCGGCCTGTGGACCTTGCTGTGCTGGGCCGTGCACGGCCTGCTGGCCAGCGCCGGCCCGGCGCTGGGTGATCCCGCGGCCTGGCTGGCCGCGCTGGAGCAGTGGCGCATCCCGCTGTGGCTGGCCGCCTGGCTGCCGATGGAGCTGGTCACCGCCTGGAAGGCCTGGCTGACCGAGACCGTCGCCGCCTGGGGCCCCTGGCTGGGCGCGCTGTGGGACCGGGCGCCCGCGCTGCTGGGCTGGCTGGCGCCGCTGGTCTGGCTGGCCTGGGGGCTGGGCGCGCTGGGGCTGCTGGGCTGCGGCCTGGCCGGCAGCGTGCTGGTGGCGGCGCTGCGGCGGGCACGGCCGGCAGCGGCGCGCTGAGCACCCGGCGCGCCGCGGCCGGCGCCAACCGCACCCGCTGGTCGCACTGCGCCGGCTGCGCCGGCGGCCCCCGCTGTCCGGCGCGGGGACATGTCGCATTCGTTCAATCAATCGATTGATTGAACGATTAGCATGCGCCCATGCCCGACGCCGACCCGGCCCCCGAACCCGCCAGCGCCCCGCCCCGCACGCGGCTGCTGCACGCCGCGCTGCAGTTGTTCGCCCACCAGGGCTATGCCCGCACCTCGATCCGCGAACTCGCCGAGGCCGCGGGCACCAACCTGGCGGCGATCAAGTACTACTACGGCGACAAGGCCGGGCTGTACCGCGCCGCCTTCTTCGTGCTGCAGCCGCCGCCCGAGCAGGAGATCGCCCGCTACGCCGCGCCGGGCCTGAGCCTGGCCGAGGCCCTGCGCGGCCTGTACCAGGGCTTCGTCGAGCCGCTGCGCCAGGGCGAGTGGGCGATGCTGAACATGCGCCTGCAGATGCGCGAGATCCTGGAGCCCACCGGGCTGTGGGACGAGACCATGCAGCAGGGCCTGCGGCCGATGCACGAGGCCCTGGTGCAGCTCCTGTGCCGCCACGTCGGCCTGGCCGCGCCCGACGACGACCTGCAGCGCCTGGCCATGGCCGTGGCCGCGCTGGGCATGCAGCTGCATGTCGGCCACGACCTGGCCCAGCTGACCGCGCCGCAGCTCTACCACGCCGACGGCGCCCTGGACCAGTGGCTGGACCGCCTGGTGATGTACGCCGAGGCCATGGTCGCGGCCGAGCTGCGCCGCCGTGCCGCGGGCTGAGGCCGCCAGCCCCGCTCGCCACGCCCCGCGCCCCCCGATCCCCTTCGCCGGCACCTGCCCGAGTCCACCCCGCAAGCTCCCCGCCCATGGCCCGCCCTCCGACCCCCACCCTGTCCCGGCCGGCACCCGCCGCTGCCCACGGCGCACGCCGGCCGAGGCCGGCCGCCCTCGCCGCGGCCGCAGCCGCGCTGGCGCTGAGCGGCTGCGCCGCCCTGCCCCCGGCGGCCGACCGCGCCGCGCCCGCCGCCCCGCCCGCGCAGTGGCAGGCCCCGCGGCCCGAGGCCGGTGACGCGGCCGGCGCGGCGGCCGACCCCGCGGCCGCGCTGCGCCGCTGGTGGCAGCAGTTCGACGACCCGCTGCTGGCCGCGCTGATCGACGCCGCCCAGGCCGCCAGCCCCACGCTGGCCGACGCCCGCGCGCGCATCGCCCAGGCGCAGGCGGCGCGCGTGGCCGCCGGCGCCGCGCTGCAGCCCACGCTGGACGCCAGCGCCAGCGCCTGGCGCGGCCGCGCCGACCTGGGCTCGCCGGCGGGCGTGGGCGCCAGCGCCGGCCTGCAGGCCAGCTGGGAGATCGACCTGTTCGGCGCCCTGCAGCCGGGCCGCGACGCCGCCCAGGCGCGGCTGGACGGCGCCCGCGCCGGCTGGCACGACGCGCGCACCGCGGTGGCCGCCGAGACCGCCACCGCCTACCTGGGCCTGCGCGCCTGCGAGGCCCAGCTGGGCCAGACCGCGCAGGACGCCGCCTCGCGCGGCGAAACCGCCCGGCTGACCGCGCTGGCCGCCCGCGCCGGCTTCCAGGCCCCGGCCAGCGCCGAGCTGGCACGCGCCAGCGCGGCCCAGGCCCAGGCCGCGCTGGTGCAGCAGCGCCAGGCCTGCGAGCAGGCGCTGAAGGCCCTGGTCGCGCTCAGCGCCTGGCCCGAGGACACGCTGCGCCAGCGCCTGGCCCCCGGCCAGGCCCGGCTGCCGCAGCCCGCCGCGCTGGCCGTGCCGGCGCTGCCGGCGCAGGCCCTGGCCCAGCGCCCCGACCTGGCCGCCGCCGAGCGCGAGCTGCTGGCCGCGGCCGCCGACGAGCAGCAGGCCCGCGCCCGCCGCTACCCGCGCATCGCGCTGGCCGGCAGCCTCGGGCCGGCGCGCTTCGAGACCGCGGCCGGCGCCAGCAGCGACACGCTGTGGCGCGTCGGCCCGGTCAGCGTCAGCCTGCCGCTGTACGACGGCGGCGTGCGCCGCGCCGACGCCGCCGCCGCCCGCGCCGCCTACGAGGCCGCGGCCAGCCGCTACGCGGCGCGCCTGCGCGGCGCGGTGCGCGAGGTCGAGGACGCGCTGATTGCGCTGCAGGGCAGCGCCGAGCGCGGCGAGCACGCCGGCGCCGCCGTCGAGGGCTACGAGCGCTCGTACCGCGCCGTCGAGGCGCGCCACCGCGGCGGCCTGGCCAGCCTGTTCGAGCTGGAGGACGCGCGCCGCAGCGCCGTGGCCGCGCGCGCCGCGCTGATCGAACTGCAGCGCGAGCGCGTGGCCGCCTGGATCGCGCTGTACCGCGCGCTGGGCGGCGGCTGGGACGCCGCGGACGCCGCCGGCGGCGCCGCGGCCGCCGCACCGGTGGCCACGCCCGCACCCTCACAGCCGCAGACGACCGCCCTCGCCGCGCCCGTCGCAGCCGCCCTGGCCGCCACGCCCACCCCGCCGCGCTGACCGGCACCGCACGCTCCACCGCGCCCGCCACCGCGGCGCCCCGCCCCCCGCCTCCGCCTTCCGCCGTCATGCCCCTCACCCGATCCCCCCTGGCCGCCGCCGGCCTGCTGGCCGCCGCCGCCGCCCTCGCCCTGCTCGGTGCCGGCCCGGCGGCCCGCGCCGCCGACCCCGCGCCCGCCGCCGCCGCCAAGCCGGCGCTGACCGTCACCGTCGTCACCCCGCGCAGCGACACCGTGCCGCTGCGCGTCGCCGCCAATGGCAACATCACCGCCTGGCAGGAGGCCAGCGTCGGCACCGAGGCCAACGGCCTGCGCCTGGCCGAGGTGCGGGTCAATGTCGGCGACGTGGTGCGCCGCGGCCAGGTGCTGGCGCGCTTCGCCCCCGACACCGTGGCCGCCGAGCTGGCGCAGATCCGCGCCGCGGTGGCCGAGGCCGAGGCCACGCTGGCCGAGGCCAGCGCCAACGCCCAGCGTGCCCGCGAGCTGCAGGCCAGCGGCGCGCTGTCGGCCCAGCAGATCCAGCAGTACATGACCGCCGAGCACACCGCCGAGGCCCGGCTGGCCGCCCAGCGCGCCGCCGCCCAGACCCAGCAGCTGCGCCTGGCGCAGACCGAGGTGCGCTCGCCCGACGACGGCGTGATCTCGGCGCGCAGCGCCACCGTCGGCGCGGTGCTGCCCGCCGGGCAGGAGCTGTTCCGCCTGATCCGCGGCGGCCGCCTGGAGTGGCGCGCCGAGGTGCCGGCGCCCGAGCTGGCGCGGCTGCGCCCGGGCCTGGCGGCCAGCGTCACGCCGGCCGGCGGCACGCCGGTGGCGGGCCGGGTGCGCATGGTCGCGCCCACCGTCGACGCGGCCACGCGCAACGGCCTGGTCTACGTCGACCTGCCGCAGCCCGGCGCGGCGCGCGCCGGCATGTTCGCGCGCGGCGAGTTCGCGCTGGGCGAGGCCCAGGGCCTGTCGCTGCCCCAGGCCGCGGTGCTGCTGCGCGACGGCTTCAGCTACGTGATGGCGGTGGGCCCCGACGGCCGCGTGCGCCAGCTCAAGGTGGCCACCGGCCGGCGCTGGGCAGACCGCGTCGAGGTCACCGGCGGGCTGCCGCCGGCCACCCGCGTGGTGGCCAGCGGCGGCGCCTTCCTGGCCGATGGCGACACGGTGCGCGTGGTCGACGCCGCGCCGGCGGCGCGCTGAGACGGGAGCCCACGATGGCGATCAATGTCTCCGCCTGGTCGATCCGCAACCCGACGCCGGCGCTGCTGCTGTTCCTGATGCTGACGCTGGCCGGGCTGATCGGCTTCCGCGGCATGAAGGTGCAGAACTTCCCCGACGTGGACCTGCCGATGGTCACCGTCAGCGCCACCCTGCCCGGCGCCTCGCCCGGCCAGCTCGAGACCGAGGTGGCGCGCAAGCTGGAGAACTCGCTGGCCACGGTGCAGGGCCTCAAGCACCTGTACACCAGCATCCAGGACGGCACGGCCACCCTCACCGCCGAGTTCCGCCTGGAAAAGCCCACCCAGGAGGCGGTGGACGAGGTGCGCGACGCGGTCTCGCGCGTGCGCTCGGACCTGCCGGCCGACCTGCGCGACCCGGTGGTCAAGAAGATCGAGCTGGCCGGCACGCCGATCCTGACCTACACCGTGGCCTCGGCGCGGATGGACGACGAGGCCCTGTCCTGGTTCGTCGACAACCAGGTGACCAAGGCGATGCTGGCGGTGCGCGGCGTCGGTGCGGTGGCCCGGGTGGGCGGCGTCAGCCGCGAGGTGCGCGTCGAGCTGGACCCGGCGCGGCTGCTGGCGCTCAACGCCACCGCCGCCGACATCTCGCGCCAGCTGCGCCAGGTGCAGCAGGAGGCCTCCGGCGGCCGCGCCGACCTGGGCGGCGCCGAGCAGTCGGTGCGCACCATCGCCACCGTGCAGTCGGCTGCCGAGATCGCCGCGCTGGAGGTGGCGCTGTCCGACGGCCGGCGCATCCGCCTGGACCAGGTCGCCCGCGTGCACGACACGGTGGCCGAGCCGCGCTCGGCCGCGCTGCTCAATGGCCAGCCGGTGGTCGGCTTCGAGATCGTGCGCTCGCGCGGCGCTGGCGAGCTGGAGGTGACCGACGGCGTGCGCGCCGCGCTGGCCCGGCTGAAGGCCGAGCACCCGGACATCGTGGTCACCGAGGCCTTCAACTTCGTGGACCCGGTGGTCGAGAACTACGACGGCTCGATGAAGCTGCTCTACGAGGGCGCGCTGCTGGCGGTGCTGGTGGTCTGGCTGTTCCTGCGCGACTGGCGGGCCACCCTGGTCTCGGCGGTGGCGCTGCCGCTGTCGGCCATCCCCACCTTCTGCGTGATGTGGCTGATGGGCTTCAGCATCAACGTGATCACGCTGCTGAGCCTGTCGCTGGTGGTCGGCATCCTGGTCGACGACGCCATCGTCGAGATCGAGAACATCATGCGCCACCTGCGCGAGGGCAAGACGCCCTACCAGGCGGCGATGGAGGCGGCCGACGAGATCGGGCTGGCGGTGATCGCCACCACCTTCACGCTGATCGCGGTGTTCCTGCCCACCGCCTTCATGAGCGGCGTGGCCGGCCGATTCTTCGTGCAGTTCGGCTGGACGGCGGCGATCGCGGTGTTCTTCTCGCTGGTGGTGGCGCGCATGCTGACGCCGATGATGGCGGCCTACCTGCTCAAGCCGCCGCGCCGCGACGAGCCCGAGCCGCGCTGGCTGGGCCTGTACCTGCGCTGGGCCGGCTGGTGCCTGCGCCACCGCTACCTGACGCTGCTGGCCGCGGCGGTGTTCTTCGTCGGCTCCTTCGCGCTGGTGCCGCTGCTGCCCACCGGCTTCGTGCCGCCGGACGACCTGTCGCAGACCCAGGTCACGCTGACCCTGCCGCCTGGCAGCACGCTGCGCGAGAGCCGCGCCGCGGCCGAGCAGGCCCGCGCCCTCGTTCAGCGCAACCCGCACGTCAAGCTGGTCTACACCGCCATCGGCGGCGGCGCCGCCGGGTCCGACCCCTTCGCCGGCGGCCTGCCCGAGGTGCGCAAGGCGGTGCTGACGATCAACATGACCCACCGCAGCGACCGCCCCGGCCTGTCCAAGCAGGACATCGAGGCCCAGCTGCGCGAGGCGCTGGCCGTGCTGCCCGGCGCGCGCGTCAAGGTGGGCCTGGGCGCGTCCAGCGAGAAGTACGTGCTGGTGCTGGCCGGCGAGGACGGCCGCGCGCTGGCCGCGCACGCCGCGCAGGTGGAGCGCGAGCTGCGCGGCATCCCCGGCATCGGCGCGGTGACGTCGAGCGCCAGCCTGGTGCGCCCCGAGCTGATCGTGCGCCCGGACTTCGCCCGCGCCGCCGACCTGGGCGTGACCTCGCAGGCCATCGCCGACACGCTGCGCATCGCCACCAGCGGCGACTACGATCAGAGCCTGCCCAAGCTCAACCTCAGCCAGCGCCAGGTGCCGGTGGTGGTGCGGCTGGCCGACGACGCGCGCGCCGACCTGGCCCTGCTGTCGCGCCTGCCGGTGCCGGGCGCGCGCGGGCCGGTGCCGCTGTCCAACGTCGCCACGCTGGCCATCGACGCCGGACCGGCCGAGATCGCCCGCTACGACCGGCTGCGCAACGTCAACTTCGAGATCGAGCTCAACGGCCAGCCGCTGGGCGAGGTGGAGAAGGCCGCGCGCGCCCTGCCCTCGCTGGCCCAGCTGCCGCCGGGCATCCTGCAGACCTCGGTGGGCGACGCCGAGGCCATGGCCGAGCTGTTCGAGAGCTTCGGCCTGGCCATGGCCACCGGCGTGCTGTGCATCTACGTGGTGCTGGTGCTGCTGTTCAAGGACTTCGTGCAGCCGGTGACCATCCTGGCCGCGCTGGTGCTGTCGGTGCCGGGCGCCTTCCTGGCGCTGTTCGTCACCCACAGCGCGCTGTCGATGCCGTCGATGATTGGCCTGATCATGCTGATGGGCATCGCCACCAAGAACAGCATCCTGCTGATCGACTACGTCATCCTGGCGCGCCGCGAGCAGGGCCTGCCGCGCTGGGAGGCGCTGCTGGACGCCTGCCGCAAGCGCGCCCGGCCGATCGTGATGACCACCATCGCGATGGGCGCCGGCATGATGCCGATCGCGCTGGGCATCGGCGTGGACCCCAGCTTCCGCGCGCCGATGGCCATCGTCGTCATCGGCGGCCTGATCACCAGCACCTTCCTGAGCCTGCTGGTGATCCCGGTGGTCTTCACCTTCGTCGACGACGGGGTGCAGTGGGCCGGGCGGCAGCTGCGGCGGCGCCACCGCGCGGCCGCCACCGGCGCGGCGGCGGCGACCGGCCCCGACAGGGCCTGAGGCCGCTGATGCGGACGCGCCCGGGGGCTGCCCCGGGCGCCCGCAGCCTCACATCAGCACGATGTCGTACTGCTCCGGGCTGAAGCTGGGCTCGGTGCTCAGCGAGATCGGCTTGCCGATGAAGTCCGACAGGCCGGCCAGGTGCTGGCTTTCCTCGTCGAGCAGCATCTCCACCACCGCGGCGCTGGCCACCACGCGGAACTCCTTGGGGTTGAACTGCCGCGCCTCGCGCAGGATCTCGCGCAGGATGTCGTAGCACACGCTGCGCGCCGTCTTGACCTGGCCCCGCCCTTCGCAGGTCGGGCAGGGCTGGCACAGCATGTGGGCCAGGCTCTCGCGGGTGCGCTTGCGCGTCATCTCGACCAGGCCCAGCTGGGTGAAGCCGCTGACCGTGACCTTGGTGCGGTCGCGGCTGAGCTGCTTGCGGAACTCGGCCAGCACCGCGGCCTGGTGGTCCTCGCGCACCATGTCGATGAAGTCGACGATGATGATGCCGCCCAGGTTGCGCAGGCGCAGCTGGCGGGCGATGGCGCCGGCCGCCTCCAGGTTGGTCTTGAAGATGGTGTCGTCGAAGTTGCGCGCGCCGACGAAGCCGCCGGTGTTGACGTCCACCGTCGTCAGCGCCTCGGTCTGGTCGATGATCAGGTAGCCACCGCTCTTGAGATCCACCCGGCGCGCCAGCGCGCGGGCGATCTCCTCCTCGATGCCATAGAGGTCGAAGATCGGCCGCTCGCCCTTGTACAGCGCCAGCTTGGCCACCGCGCCGGGGGTGTAGGCTTCGCCGAAGGCCTTGAGCGCGTCGTGCTGCAGGGTGCTGTCGATGCGGATGCTCTGCGTCGCGTCGCTGGCCAGGTCGCGCAGCACGCGCTCGGCCAGGCTCAGGTCCTCGTGCAGCAGCGTGCCGGGCGGCTGGGCCACGCCCTTGGCCTTGATCGCC
>Ga0255210_1000036_pt1 | contig 89018 bp, 93 predicted proteins | sample Miss_Yuk_RepA_8d_FD_188422 | JGI IMG/M metagenome (GOLD analysis project Ga0255210, IMG submission 188422) | Freshwater microbial communities from Mississippi River, Louisiana, United States - Miss_Yuk_RepA_8d | ecosystem: Environmental > Aquatic > Freshwater > River | place: USA: Louisiana...
ATCAAAAGATATTATATAAATATTTCTATACCCAACTACATTTTTTTTAACATGTTGAATTTGTTCATTTATTCTGGAAATTTCATTAGGTCCTAATGGAATAACTATATCAAAACTCATATAATATTATAATATAAATTATTTAATATATATTAAATAAACTAATTCAAGGTTTTTGAATGAATATTTAATAAACAATGTTGATTATATTTATACAGAAGTAAATTCGGATTATAAATGTAATTTACTTTTTTATTATTAAACCTGAATTTAATTGTAATAATTTTTAATTAAACTAAAAATATATTATATATTATATATAATATGGCACAACTTACTACTGATATTATAAAACAACTTCTTGTTAATAAAATTCCTGTAGGTACTACTGGACCACGAGGTGCTCCCGGGATACAAGGTTATCAAGGTGCTGCTGGATCAGAAGGTGCTGCTGGACCACAAGGTTATCAAGGTCCTGCTGGATCAGAAGGTGCTGCTGGACCACAAGGTTATCAAGGTGCTGCTGGACCACAAGGTTATCAAGGTCCTGCTGGATCAGAAGGTGCTGCTGGACCACAAGGTTATCAAGGTGCTGCTGGACCACAAGGTTATCAAGGCGCTACCGGATTACAAGGTGTCACTGGAAGTAGTTTTTCTGGAGGAACCTTCTCGAATGATGTTAATTTTTCTGGTTCATTTTCTTTAGGAGGAGTATTAACACCTACAGTAATTACATCAAATACAGATAATTATGAACCAACTGGAGGACTATCAAATTGTAACGTTTTACGCATATCATCTAATGTTAGTGCAGGGGTAAATCTAACAGGATTAAAGGCTCCTAATCCGGTAATACACCAAGTGTTATATTTATTAAATGTTGGAACTAAAAGTATTACTTTAAAAACTAATAGTACATCGTCAATACTTGAAAATCGTTTTTTATTAGGAACAGATAAAAATATACAACCAGATGGTGGTATAATTTTAATTTATGATATTGAATCATCTGGTTGGAGAAGTCCAGGTCAACAACTTTAAACTTTTTTAATGAAATTATAAAAATTAAATAAATACTTAAAAATTATATTGTTAATTTTAATAAAATGTCAATTACTTTTTCTAGTTGCTTTTACATTATCAAATCTAAATTTGATCCTAGTGTTTATATTGATTGGATGAATAATTTTCTCTCTATTGTTAATAATTTTAACTTGATTATTTATACTGATAACAATAGCGCGCAATATATTGATACTAAAGGAAATCCAAAAATAAAAATTGTAATAAAATCTATTGATCAGTTTCATAATTATAAGTACAATCATTTTTGGATTGAAAATCACAAAAGAAATCATCTTCTTAATGATAAGTCAAATTGGGTTTTAAATATGTTATGGTCTGAGAAAATTTGGTTTGTAAAAGAGACTATAGAGAGAAAATATTTTGAAACAGAGTTTTATGGTTGGTGTGATATTGGTTATTTTCGCAATAGACATAATGATACACATACTAGTAAATTATTAAATTGGCCAAATACAGAAAAAATTAATGCATTAGATAAAAATAAAATTTATTACGCTTGTATCAATAATGACGACAGATATATGAATTATTTATATAAAGTAGTCAATAAGAAAAATCAAAATGGATTGCCTGTACAAGAAATACCTGCTACGCAAAATTCGATTGCTGGAGGGTTTTTTGTTATTCATAAAGATAAGATAAATTGGTGGGCGGAAACATATAACACAAAACTAGATCTTTATTTTAAAAACAATTATTTAGTTAAGGATGACCAAATAATATTAGTCGACTGTATTCTTTCAAACATGAATGAATTCTTACTGTTGAGAGAGAATAACCCAAACTATGATAATTGGTTTATGTTCCAACGAATATACATTTAGAAAAGATATAGCGTTCTTGTTTAACTGAACCTTTTCTAAATGTATTATATGATAAGTATTTTAATGCCAATTTATAATGGAATTGAATTTATAGAAGAATCTGTTTCATCTATATTAAATCAAACTTATGATCAATGGGAACTTATTATAGGTATTAATGGTCATCCAGAAAATTCAGATGTTTACAAAATAGCAAAAGAATATGAAAACATAAGTGGTAAAGCAGAGCAAACCCTTGGTAAAATCCGTGTTTATGATTTTTACAAAATTAAAGGTAAATCGCGTACATTAAATGCTATGATACATTATTGTAAATATAACTATGTTGCACTTCTAGATGTTGATGATATTTGGCATGAACAAAAATTAGAAGTACAATCTCAATTGCTGAATCACTATGATGTAATTGGATCAAATTGCGTCTGGTTTGGAGATAGACCAGGTATAATACCAAGTATACCTATAGGAGATATTAGTAAGTTTGACTTTTCTATGGTAAATCCTATGATTAATTCAAGTTCTATTATTAGAAAAGAATTATGTTATTGGAATACTCATTGGGATGGTATAGAAGATTATGATTTATGGATTCGATTAAGAAAAAGTAATAAGTTGTTTTTTAATTGTAAAGCTATACTAGTGAAACATAGAATTCATAATGACTCGGCATTTAATGCAAAAGGAAATAATGATAAGGTTAATAATTTACTAATAAGTCATGGTTTTAAAGGTCACCCAAATCCATAAAAATTTATATTTTATTCCATTCCATAGGACACAAATCTCTTGTATCATGTCCCGCTGCGTCGCCAAACCAAACTGCTGGATAGCACACTATTTTGTATGGATTCATATTGAAATGTGCTCCCCACCAACTAAACGAACTATTTGCTATAATATTATCTCTACAACAACTCATTAATATCATTTGCTCCCAATCGCTCAATTCATTTGATGCCCTAATAAAATTTAGTGTGGGAAAATCAACTTTCAATTTAGTAATTGTTTTATTTACATCTTCTACATCTTCTTCTTCGCAAAAATATAATATATTGCTTTTTAATTTTTCTTGTATTTTAAAATAGTCTAACGATTTTTTATAATATTCATATGTCATTATTGGATGATAATGTTGTAACTTTTTATAGTCACCAAGACGGAAATGGAGACTAATTGTATCATTTAACATATCTTGTGTAGAACAAGTCTTTTCAACTACAGATTTTTTGATTTCATCAAGTCCAATCATTTTGCAAATGGTATAAAAATGTTCAAAAAAATATTTATGACTTTGAAAATAACCATACAAACATATATTATCCTTCTTATGTTTGTATAAATTAAGATCATTATACCTAAAACCAGATTCTTTTATAACTATCATTTGAGGAAATACCTTTGAAGTAAATGGTTTCAGTTTATGTAAAAAATTGTCCCAATAAGTGGGTCTCACTATTGTTTGACCTCCACCTAATTTATCAATATCTATAAAAGCAAACCTTACTTTTAGGTTTATTGCGTGCGATATTGTAGTAAAAATTTGGAAAAGTTGGTTTCCAAGACCTCCCATTAAATTACAAGTAATCATTATATATTTTATTTGCTATTTTGTTTATATGTTTTTTTTAATATTTTAATATTTTATGGAAAGTAAACCTGATAAAAATATAATAAAAGATATATCAACAATTATATTATCTATGAGTCTAAATATAGACCATTATAATAAGACTAATAATGAAATAATTAAGCAACCTATATTGAGTGATTTTTTTGACTATTTTTCTAAAACAAAAAATATATGGATAAAAACAGTAGAAAGTGTATTAGAAAATATAGAAATAGAGAAAGGAACAATTTCAGAAGATGATAAACTTGATATAGCAGATGTAGTGGTAACAGATATGTTAAATTATATGTATGTAAATAATATTCAATATGAATTTAAACAGGTTCATAAAAATGTATCGACATTAACCGCGCGTAAATATTTAGAAGATCTATTAGAAAAAAAACTTGATGTAGTTGAAGTTGAAATAGGAAAAAAAATTAATGGTGATAAAATAGATGTTACATTAATAACCAAAGATGGATTTATACAAATTATTACAAGCATAGAAAATGATAAAAAGTATACCGTTCTAGGTCATGTAAGTAATATATTATCAGGTAAGTTTGGAGGAAAAAAATCTAGAAAATATAAGAAATATAGAAAATCTAGAAAATATAAGAAATCTAAGAAATCAAGATTTTCTAGAAATAATTTAAAATATTAGTTAGACCAATCTATTTTATTATTTAACAATTCTTCGACTTTAATAAATATATTCGAATTAAAGAATCCATTATGAGCTGATAATGGCGACGGGTGAACGCCATTAATTATTCTCTCTTTATTTAAAATATATGTCTCTTTTGACTTGGCAAAGTTACCAAGAAGTACAAATACACACTTAGAATTTTGTTCGCTTATAAACTCAATTACGCTATTTGTAAATGTTTCCCATAACTTCATATGACAACCTGGTTTTCCTTTTTCAACGGTTAATGAAGCGTTCAATAAGAATATTTTCTCTCTATGAAACCATTGCTCTAAGTTTCCTGAAACAAAATTATAATTACGTTCTGGAAACTCATTTTGAAGTTCCTTATAGATATTCTTCAATGATGGTGGGATTTTTATATCAGTTGGCACTGAGAAACTTAATCCGTGTGCTTGACCCGGTCCGTGATATGGATCTTGACCTAGTAATACTACTTTTATCTCTTTTACATCCATTTCAAAGACTCTGAATATATTTTCTTTTTCTGGGTACACTGGTGTTGATTCGTCAGAATATAATGCGTCTAGATTTATAATAGACATTGTTTTAAATTTGTCAAATAATGGTTTCCAAGACTCATTCATATTATTGATTATAATTTTATTAATAATATGATTTTTATATTCATTTTTATTATTTATAATTTTTATTTATATATTTCCATATTTTATATGGCAGAAAATATTGAAAATATACCTTTGTATCAAATTAAATCAAATATAGAAATACAAAAAAAGATTAGTGAAATGCAAAATTTGATTAACCAGAGAAAAGAACTCTTAGAAATGCCTCAAATTTATAACACTCAAAAAGAAAAGTTAGAAGAAGACCTATCAAAAATAAAAAATCATAACTCGCATAATTATCTAGTTAAAAGTCAACAATTGCGTATGTTAAATTTAGAGTTAGATAATTTAGACTCATTAATGGCGGAAATACCAGAAATAGAAAGGAAAATAGATAATTTACATAATTATATACAAGAAATACCTAATACATATCGTGTCCTTGATAATTTAGAAAAAACACAATTAAATAGAGGTAGTAAATTATCTAATTTAAACTTTTCAAGTAAAAAAAATTTTGGTGGTAAGAAAAAATCAAGAAAACAAATGCGTAAAAAAAGGAGGAGAACCTACAAAAGAAAATAATATAATTATCTAAAAATCATCACTAAATTCAAAATTTAACATTTTAAATAATATTAAATAATATTTTAAACCTACTTAAAGAAAAAATTGATTGTATTATTTATATATATTTTAAAGTATAAATTATACAAAAATGGACCTTAATAACAGATTAACTATGTTGAACAAAGAGTTAGACGAATTAAATGCTTATATTTTACCAGCGAGGAGAGAAAAAACAATACTTATGAAAAAGGTGCGAGAATTAGAAAGAACTGAGGAAAATATAAATAATATTATTAGAGAATTAGAAGTTAAAATTAAAAATGTAAAGGATCTAATTTTAACCGAAGATATATTTAGACCATTTGAAAGTACCTACGGTTATAATTTATTGACAGAACTTGATAAATTACATATATATCATGGAATGGATAAAATTAATTATCAAGAACTAGATGAGAACTTACCGAGGTATATTGACTTGGAAAAAATAATAAATTTTATTATAGATATTAAATCAAGATATATTAATTTTATACTTATTAGCGTTAAAATAGGTAAGCAAATAAATTTATTGCCACCAAAAACTGATTATATTTATACATTTAAAACTCCTGAGGGCGGCATTCTTACAATTTAAAAATCATCACTAAAATCAAACGCATTATCTGTTTTCTTATTTGCTAAACTATACTCTCCCACTTTACGCTCAAAGAAATTAGTCTTTCCCTCTAAACTTATCAACTCCATAAAATCAAAAGGATTTCCAACATTATAAATCTTCTTGTAACCCAATTGAACGCATAAACGGTCAGCAACAAACTGGATATATTGTGTCATTAATTCAGAATTCATACCAATTAAACGACATGGCAACGCCTCACAAATAAATTCAGTTTCAATATCGACCGCCTCCTTGATAAGTTCATGAATACGCGCCTTGTCGATTTTTTTCAACAATTTGTTGTACAAAAGGATCGCAAACTCACAGTGGAGTGCTTCGTCACGTGAAATCAATTCATTACTGAATGTGAGTCCAGGCATTAGACCGCGTTTTTTTAACCAATAAATGCTACAAAACGCGCCACTGAAGAAAATCCCCTCTACACACGCAAAGGCGACTAATCTGGTTGCGAAACTACTGCGGTTATCGTGAATCCATTTTTGCGCCCAATCGGACTTCTTTTTTATACACGGAAAATGCTCTATCGCGTTAAATAATCTTGATTTTTCTTCCTTATCTTTAATGTACGTCTCAATTAGAAGACTATAGGTCTCACTATGAATATTTTCCATCGCAATTTGGAAACCGTAAAATGCTCTCGCTTCGGAGACCTGAATTTCACTCATAAAACGTGATGCTAGATTTTCTAAGACGATCCCATCGCTCGCAGCGAAAAATGCCAAAATCATTGAAATGAAATGTTTCTCATCAGCATTTAAGGACTCCCAATGTGTAGAATCTTTAGACAAATCAATTTCTTCCGCGCGCCAAAAGCAATCTATTTGCTTCTTATACATGTCCCATATGTCATTATGCTTTATGGGAAACATTACAAATCTATTATCGTCAGGGACAAGCAAAGGTTCAGTATTATTTTTCGACATCCTAAATAATATATTATAAAGATTTTAAATTTCTTTTTAATTATTTTAATAAAATTGTTTAAAAAATAATAATAAAATAGTGGAATAGTTTAAGAATGCCCACAAATTATATACATTTAGAGAACAGAGACAACCAACTTTTACAAATTGAAAATCTTATTGATGCAAAAAGAAAAATGTTATTAGATAAACAGAAAAAATTCAAGAATATTACAAAACAAAATGAGTTCTTAAGTGAAGTTAAACAAGATTATAGTAAATATTACGGTTATATTGTTAAACAAAAACAGGACCAAATGAGCGCGTTGAATTTATTGAATAATTATATCAAAGATTTAACTGATTCGGGCAAATTAAGTAAAAATAATATTGATGACGCCAAAAACGAACAAGAGAAAATACTCACTGAAATAAACTCAATTAAAAAGGGTATTGATGAAATTATTGGAGGTGTTGATGATATTAGTTTACAAATAGGAAAAAATGCTTACTAATTATTTTATTATATACGTAAATTTAATATAATTTTATATATATAATGAGCGGTGAACCAAATTTTCGACAATTATTTCAACAAAATATGAGTCAATTAGATAGTATTAAAAATGATATCGAGAGAAAAAATAATGAAAATTCAGTATTTTCTAGGCAAATTTTACCCCAACTTGAAGATATAAATAGGAAATTAGTAGGTGTACGTGAAAAATTTAATTTGTTAAAACAACAACTTACTGATTTAGAAAGACGAATTCAAGATAAAGAGAGAGGAATTTCTGACGCTGGTAATGCTTGCGTGGGTTTACAAGATCAAATACAAAGTTTACAACAACAATTGGCTAGTTCACAAGCAGAAATACAAAGGTTACGACAACAATCGGCTAGTTCACAAGACCAACAACGAAGTTTTAAGGATACCTATGATGCAAAACAGCGTGAATTAGTAGATGAAAATGGTCAGATGAAACAGTTAATTGCCGAATTAAGACGTCAAGAAGACCTATTAAAGCATCAAATTACAGTTTTACAACAACGCCTTACAGAACAACAAACATTAATGGAACGATTAACAAGTGAGAACCAAGAATTAAAACAACAACATATGCAATTAACACAAAAAATTAGGGAAATAAAATCTCAAATAGATGCTTTAAACGCAGCAGGTACAGTAGATCCAAGACAAATAACTGGATTATTACAACAAATTACAAGTATAATTGATGAGATAAATAGTAACGCACCTTCATCATCATCTTCTTCTTCATCGGCATCTTCTTCTTCATCGGCATCTTCATCTAGAAACCCTGGAGGTTTAAATAGAATACCTTTAGATACTGAAATAAATGTTAACGGACAAAATTTCACTCTTGGATCAATTATAGATCAACTTTCAAGAAAGAGTAATCAAATGCCAGGTAATCCAGGAAATAAATATGCACTTGCCTTAAACAATATAAGAACTGCTACAATACCTCAATCTATTCCAGGAATTCTAAGAAATTATAGTATTAATTTTAATAATGGTAGGATTATTGGTGGTAAAAAATCAAGAAAAACCAAAAGGTGCTTGAGAAGAAGAAGACAAAAAGGTGGGTTTACTTATAATAAAAACGCGCAAAGACGCACTTTTAGTTCTTCGCCAAGGTCTTCATCTCCTAAATCGTCTTCATCTAAATCCACATCTAAATCCACATCTAAAACCACATCTTTGTATAAAGATAAGGCGAGAGGTAGTAAAACTAGAAAAACACTATAAGTAAAAACTCTTATTTAATAATATAATATTTATAATATTAAATGTCAAACAGAAAATTCGTAATATTAGGAGAACGATGTAGTGGAACAAATTTTCTAGAAGAAGCGTTAACGCATAATTTTGATATTACATATACAACCGAATATGGTAATAAACATTTCTTTTGTAATAATAACTACGCAAGCGCAAATGAAGATACGATTTTTATAGGTATAATAAGAAATCCGATTTATTGGTTAAACTCCTTTTCAAAAGAATTGCACCATATACCATCCATAAATAAACCACTTCGAAACTTTTTGTTTAATGAATTCTACTCTGTTTTTGATGAGCAACCAAATAAAAAATCGATGTTAAATTTCAATATTTTTTCAAATAATAATAATAATACAGAGATAATAAACCCAAAAGATCTAAATTATTTAAACGGTAAAAAATATAAGAATATTTTTGAAATGCGAAAATTAAAGAATCATTATTTAATGAATATAATGCCGCATAAAGTAAAAAACTATATTTTGATTAATTACGAAAGTCTGCTGTACAATTATGATACTACACTAAATAATATACAAACAAAATTTGAACTTGTCAAAAAAAATGATGCGTATGTGAAAATAAAAAATTATAAGAAATCGGATACATATAATTTTAAACAACAAAGGTTAATTACTTTTACAAATGAGTTAATACAAATTATTTGGAATAATTTAGATACAAATCAAGAAAATGAATTAGGTTATTTTAATGGTGATGATAACTCTCTATTTAAGGTTGCCACCTAGTGCGATAATAATCCATGTAAGGTTGGCATATATCGACAACTGTCAGGCCACTTACCTGTAATCTCTCTATATTTTAATGATTGTATCTGGCATCGCATTTTAAACATTTGTATTCTTATATTATAAACCTTTTTCCAAGCGCGTTGAATTATTTTTATCCATAATGTTTTAATTATACATACTGTGCGTCCACATGGTAAATGTATTATTTCACCAATTTCCGGTTTAATATAATTTGGTCTTGTTATAATATTTTTATAATTTTTTATAAATTTATGCGGTATTATTTGATTTTGTCTTTCTATATAATCCTTATTTATAGTTTTTGTAAAACTATTTATAAAATTCATATCTAATTTTTTTATTCTGTTAATCAATAAATAATGAGTATATGCATCATTGTTATTTGTTTTTCCATGTAATTTATCATTGTATAATTCACATAAAACAATATTATATTTTGTAGCGCTATTTTCATCATAATCATAAATTATTTCTTCATAATAATCACTATCATAATCGCTATCTGAATCGCTATCATCATCACTTTCATAGTTGTTTTCTTCATAGTTATTATTATTGTCATTATTATCAAAATTATTATTATTATCAAAGTTATTTTGTGTCATTGTTAATTATATATTTTTGTATAAAATTAATTTATTAATCAATTTTTTTTAAACATTATATATATAAATGAAACTATCTCATGTTTTACAAAATTTACTTACAAATAAAACGGTTTTGAATATTGTATGTGTTCTATCTGCTTTAAATATGATTGGATATCTTGTATCCAACAATTTAACTGCTATTTTGTTTTTTGTTGTTTTAGCAATATTGATAGTACAATTTAATAAAAATATGATCATTGTTTTAGGAATACCATTGATTTTAGTGAACTTTTTTGTTGCAATGGGAATGTCAAAAATGATTGAAGGAAATCAAAATATGGGCGATACAACTAAAGGTGAGGAGAAAAAGAAGGAAGATAAAAAGAAGGATGAGAAAAAGAAGGACGATAAGGATAAGAAAGCAGATAAACCTGCTAAAAAAACAAATCAAGATTTGCCTATGACTCCATTAGATGATCACGCTAATAATGAAACAGATGAAGCGTTTGAAGTTGGACGCGCCAAAAGAGGAGGAAGTAAAATTGATTACGCATCAACTGTTGAAGATGCGTATGATCAATTAAACAGTATTTTAGGTAGTGAAGGAGTTAAAAGACTTACAGATGACACACAAAAATTAATGCAACAGCAAATGCAATTGGCTGAGTCTATGAAAGGTATGGGTCCTATGATTAAACAATTGGAACCCATGATGAATCAAGCAAAAGGTTTGTTAGAAGGAATGGGTGACGGCGATGGTCAAGGATTACAAGGAATTATGGAAATGGCGAAAAAATTCAGCAGTTCTCTCCCAAGTAAACAATAAACTTTATAATCTATAATCTATAAAAAAGTATTTTATATTATAATAATATAATATGAAAAAATGTCCGCCAGGAGTAATATGTATTGAAAATCTTTCTATGTTTTTCATGATAATTTGTATTATTATTGTTGTTTATTTGATTTACAAAAATATGAATAGTCAAAATATTGTTGTTAATAATCAACCTTCTGAAAAAATAGTTATAAAGGATACACAAAGAGAGAATGTAGGAGGAGGATTTTTTGGAGGGTTTTTACCCAGTTGGCCATATACAAATTTACCAAGTGATCCATTATTAAATCCTTACGCTCCACCGCTAAGAGATGAACGTTATTTTGTTCCTATAAATGTTCAGACTAATATTGGCGCCGTTCCTGAAAATACAAGTTATAGGCAACTTGGAATACTTACAGCAACTAATTCAAAAGGATCAATTTTGCCTTTAATGGGCAGACCTGTATTTACTAATCGCGATAAATGGCAATATTATACAATGAGTGACCAAAATAATAGTGTTAAATTACCTGTTTCTCGAAATGGCAAAAGTTGTACAAATGAATATGGATGTGATAGATTGTTTAACGGCGATACTGTATACATTGAAGGATTAAATGAACCATATAGAGTAACTGTGTATGATAATGATACAATTAGATATTTACCGGCAATCTAATTATTAGTTTATTTTTTACCTCTAGTTTTATTGTTTGACCTTCTAGATTGTTTGTTACGTGTTAATCTAAATTTATTTGATTTACCTCCTGTAGTAGCCAATTCAGCAGCGTTATTTGCTACTGCTTGAAAACCATCTGTATTATTTTGTCCTTGATTTTGAATTACACTACTTGTATAATCCAAAATTGTTTTAACCGCATTTCCTAATTTAATAATATTAGGATCTACAGCAGGAGCAGTAACATTTTCTTGAGGAATATTAATAGGAGTAATAGCGGTTTCTTGAGGAGCAATATCTTGATTAATACCATCAACAGGAGCAATAGCGTTTTCTTGAGGAATCTCAGCAGGAGCAACGGGATTTACTTCATTTACTTCAACAGGAGGAGCAATAGCGTTTTCTTGAACAGGAGCAACTTCATTTACTTCATTTACTTGAGGAACCGCATCAGCAACATCTTGATTTACTTCAGGAGCAACATCTTGATTTACTTCAGGAGCAATAGCGTTTTCTTGAGGAACAATATCTTGATTTACTTCAGGAGGAACAGCGTTTTCTTGACCAGCAATATCTTGATTTACTTCAGGAGCAGGAGGAGCAATATCTTGATTAACTGCAGGAGCAATAGCATTTTCTTGAAGAGCAACATCTTGATTTACTTCAGGAGCAGGAGGAGCAACATCTTGATTTACTCCAGGAGCAGGAGGAGCAACATCTTGATTTACTTCAGGAGCAATAGCGTTTTCTTGAGGAGCAATATCTTGATTAACTGCAGGAGCAATAGCATTTTCTTCAGGAATCGCACCAACAACATCTGGATTAATACCAGCAGCAGCAGGAGCAATAGCATTTTCTTGAGGAGCAATATCTTGATTAACAGCAGGAGCAATAGCATTTTCTTGAGGAGCAATAGCATTTTCTTGAGGAGCAATAGCATTTTCTTGAGGAGCAATATCTTGATTAACAGCAGGAGCAATAGCATTTTCTTGAGGACCTTGATTAAGATTAACATCAGGAGCACTTACTTCATTAGTGTCGCCACCGCGCTTTTTATAAAAATTTTTCAGCGATTTATTTGCTAAATTAAGACCTTTAGTTTTTCTAAATGTCCTATTTCTACCGGTTTTTCCTTTACCATTTTTTCTTCTTCGAACACTTTGTTTATTCTTTTTATACAATTTAGATATTTTACCTTTAGTTAAATTCATTTCTATATAAATAAATTAATATTTTTATTTATATAGTTATATTAATGACAACAAATAATGCATCTATAAATATATCAAGGCAGAATGTTACTTCTAATTGTGATTTAAAATGCGCTTATAATTTTAAATATCCTGAAACTAGTCTAACCGCAAATAATGAAGGAGTTGTAATTATATTTAGTTTCGACAAAAGTAATACACCTCCGGTTGTATACAATCAGCAAAAATATACAGTTAATACGATGATGATGGTTTCGCCATCAATACATATTTTTAATGGCGCTACTGCAAGCGCTGAATTAATTATTACACATACACCAGTTCTTGGCGGCAATCAATTAGCAGTTTGTGTACCTATTAATCAATCATCAGATTCAAATGCCGCATCTAATTTAGTAACAGAACTGATTCAAAGTGTCTCTAATAATGCGCCTGTTTCAGGAGAATCGACAACTATAAATATAAGCGGATTTACGCTAAATACAATTGTTCCTGTTAAACCATTCTACTCTTATACTGGTGAGGATAATACAGATTATATTGTTTTTGATATTTTAGATGCAATTGCTTTAAGTAGCAGCACCATATCTAGTTTATCACAAATAATAAAACCATATCCTCTTCCTACACCTGGCGGCAATTTATTTTATAATAAAAATGGACCAAACTTAAGTAATATCGGTGATGGAATTTATATTCAATGTAAACCAACAGGGTCATCTAAAGATGAAGTGCCTGTAGAATATTCAAAAAATAGTTCATCATACGACTTGTTTTCGGGTAAAAATGAAAATGCTGTAAAAATAATTCTACAGATTTTGTTTTCAGTTATAATATTTCTTCTTATTTTTGGAGGCGTCTATTATGGATATTCATATTTAACAGGCACACCTGTAAAGATACCTAGTTTTTCTGGCATAACTACAGGCAGTTTTTCTAGTGATAGTACAAACTAGATCTAAAAATAATTATTAAATTTGTTTATTAATAATTATTTTTTATAGAGGCGATGCGTCATAAAGATTATCTAATAGTGGTTTATAAGATGGTTTAGTCATTGTCGATCCTGTTTGAACAATCGGCGCCATTTTTTTCACAACTTCTTGTTCTAAAGTATAAGGAAATTGATTAAACGCCGAAAATTGTGATGATTTTTTCTCTTCTGTAGGAGCATATTTCTGTAAAGCATCAATACCTGTTGTCATTGATGAACGGCGCATTAAATCAAAAGCAACAAATAGCGCTAAAACTGCTAAAATAGGGTTATTATGCATAAACATATAAATGACAATAAGAATAATCACTATTTTTCCGACTAAAGTGTCAATTACACTAGCAATAGGTTCAGGTGTTTTATATCCCATTATTAAATAAATAATAAATAATATAACTAGTGTTAATTCACCCATATGCTCTTTTTTAAATAAACTAGAAAAACTGTCCATATATCATATTGATAGATTTTATTTATCGTAAATAAGAAAATGTAAACCAAAATTCTTAAAACTATTTTATAAACTACATAAAAAGTTTGCTCTAAATAATATAGTTTATAATGGAAAATACTAAAATAAATACATATCTTGGGCAAAAAGGGTATACTATACCTAAAAATGAAATAAGTATTGAAAAACAAAAGCAAATTCGTAATGATTTAACAATTAAACCTGTTTCACATGGTGCGCCAGGTGGTGGTGGTAATATGCAAGTTTCATTTCCGGCATATCGCGAGTCAGCAAATAAATTTTATGTGCCGCATTATTATGGTGTAGCAAATTTTGGAGCGCCAAAAGAATATAAGATTAGCGAAGGAGATGATATTGATTTGAATTTTGCCGGTATATTGCGCGATTATCAAGAACCTGTAGTAAACAAATTTATAGATCATTGTACTAATGTTAAATATGGTGGTGGTTTGCTAGAACTCCCATGTGCATGGGGTAAAACTTCAGGTTCATTATATATTTTATCTATGTTAAAGAAAAAAACACTCGTAATTGTACATAAAGAATTCTTGATGAACCAATGGATTGAACGCATACAGCAATTTTTACCAAAGGCGCGTATAGGGAAGATTCAAGGACCTGTTATTGATATTGATGATAAAGATATTGTGATTGGTATGCTACAGAGTTTATCAATGAAAGAATATCCGGCATCAGTATTTGACAGTTTTGGTTTCACTATTATAGATGAGGTTCATCATATTTCTAGCGAAGTATTTTCAAACTCGCTTTTTAAACTGGTAACAAAATTTATGCTTGGACTTTCGGCAACTATGAATCGTAAAGATGGCACAACACATGTTTTTAAAATGTTCTTGGGTGATGTTATATTTAAAGGTAAAAGGGATGAACAACTTGCAGTAACAGTGCGAGCAATTGAATATAAAGTTGATGATGACGACTTTAATGAGGTGAAATTGGATTATAGGGGTAATGTTGCATATAGTACAATGATCAGCAAATTATGTGAATATAATAGAAGAAGTGAGTTCATTTTAAAGGTGCTCGCTGATATGTTTCAGGAAAATCCATCACAGCAAATAATGGTTCTTGCGCATAATAAAAATATATTAAAATATATACATGACGCTATTAAACATCGAAATATTGCGACTGTTGGGTATTATATTGGTGGAATGAAAGAACAAGCGTTAAAAGAAACTGAGAGTAAAATGGTTGTCATCGCTACTTACGCCATGGCAGCAGAGGCGCTCGATATCAAAACCCTTACTACTTTAATAATGGCAACACCTAAAACGGATATAGAGCAAAGTGTTGGACGTATTCTTAGAGAGAAACATAGCAGTCCAATTGTTGTTGATATTATAGATAGTCATGATACATTTAAGAATCAATGGCGTAAAAGAAAAACATTTTATAAGAAAGAAAATTATAAAATAATTTATACAACGTCTCCACAATATAATCCGGATACGAGTGCAAGCAGTTGGACACTAGTGTTTAATCCAGTATCTAAAGATTGTGTTAATAAAAAGGATAAAAATAATAAAAAAAATATATCGGTTAAGAGCAATAGTTCATCTGATAAAAGTATTGCAGGTGATTCAGATGATGAAGAAATAGTAGTAGAAGAAGCGCCAAAAGATAAATACGCTCCTGGTGTATGTTTACTAAAATTTAAAAAATAAATATTATTAATTTGTTTATTATTAATTTGTTTATTATAAAATTAATAATATTTAATGTCCTCTGCTAGGGAAACCAGTATTAGTATAATGATTATAATTATCAATAGCACTGTTATATCCTTTAATTATAGGAGGATTTGCTAACGCAGATTCACTTGCGCCTAAAACACCTCCTACAGAATAACCCATACTAAAAGGTTGATTATTCTGATATTGTGCATATCCACCCTTCATAACACGACGGGTTCTTTTTCTTCTTCCACCTGCTAAAGCCATTGCTCTAGCTAAACTTCTACTACTACCCATAGCCCTTGATCTAATTTTTCTTTTAAGAGTTCTACGACTCTTTTTTCCTCCTTTCATCTTATATCTTTTAGTGATATTTTTTATTTTATTTTTGAGTCTTTTTGCACCACCCTTAAAATTGCAAATACCTGGTACTACTCCTGCTGCCGCATCTATATTACTTTTCGCTCCCGCTAAACCAGGAAGTCCAGGAATTTCATTACTACTAAAATTTGCTGGGTTGTTTGAACTATGCCCATTTACAAACGAACTATTATTGTAAGGGTTTACATTACCATATCCTAAATTTGACGCTGCTGAACCGGCTGACATGTTATATATATATACCACTAGAAAAGGTATTTTATTCAAATTATTAATATAAGTTAATTGTTATTAATAATATTATTATTTATTAGTAATAATATTATTTATTGATATATAATCTATTAATTCTATACCCTGTATGACATAAAATTTCAAGTGAAAGCAAATCAGATTCATTCGCAATATCAAATATGGTTTGAGGACAATTCACACCATTTCCAAAAATAATAGCATCGTCGCTTATCTTATCATTATTTTTCGCTTCAACCATAATTTGGTCCATACTAATTGTTCCTAATACCTTTCTTTTTGTTCCGTTAATATAAATATACAATTTACCAGAAGATGATCTAGGTAATATATCAGCGTAACCTATTGGTAAAATCGCAATTCTCATCTTTCTTGGTGTAATATATTTCCAATCGTAACCTATACCTTCACCTTTATTAATATCTTTTAATTGAATTATATATGATTTAACAGTCATCGCTAAACGTAAAGTTTTACTATATTCATCATCTCCGCCAACACCATAAATACCTGAACCTGGACGAGCCAATGTAAAATCAGAAACATCGTAATTTAAACATCCTCCAGTATTTGCTATATGAACTAAAGGCGGCACAATGTTTATTTCGGATAACCTTTTTCTTAATTCTCTAAATTTACGCAATTGTTCATTGACAATGGGACTATTTTTTACTCCAGAACAAACTAAATGTGACATCATACCTTCTACTTTTATTTTATCGCATTTACTTACTTCAATAAAAGCGTCATATGCTTTATCATAAGGAATTCCTGCTCGATTTATACCTGTATCTACAAACATTGTGACATTAATTTTTTTATTTTTTGGTATTAGACTTATAAACTTTGGTATTGTTTTTTCATCAAATATCGCAATATCAATATCCATATTAAACGCTTGTTTTAGTTCATCTCCGTCTATATCATATAACCAAGCTAGAATTCTGCCTTTATCACCACTATCCCTTAACATTATCGCTTCTCCTAAAGTAGCGACACCTATATATTTAATTCCAAGTTTACGCAGTATTTTTGCCATTTCAACAGCGCCATGTCCATACGCGTCTGCTTTTAAAACAGGCATTAAATCTGTCCCTGTCTTCTTTTTTAAATAATTTATATTATGTCTAATAGCATTAACGTCAATAACACCAATTATATCTTTATCATAAGATGGTATAGAATATATCTTTGATGTTTTGTTTCTAGAGTTTTTATTTTTTTTCGTCTTCATAAAATATAGAAATATTATTATTTATATTTATTATAATTACCTTTTAACGCCCACGATTTAATTTTGAAATTTGGGTTATTGTCATGTTTGTATCAGCATTCCTAATTGGATACCACTTTTTAAACTTTTGATTATATAAACAAACCATATTATACGTCTTGTCAAGATAAACAAATCGGTCTTCGTTTTCATTTTCAAATTCTTCTTCGTCATCACTCTCTTCGAGAGCATCCAAACGGTCGTTTTCTTTGATTTTTCTGAATAGTTTATTCATCATAACACTTGTATTGAAATCGGGTATAAAAGCGGTATCATAATAAATCTCCTTATTATCATCATTTAAACAATATAATTGATAAATGTCATTTTGAATATCGGGTTTTATTTTAAAAATTACTTCTCTTATATTTTTACTTCTATCGTTAACACTTCTATCATTAACACTTCTATCGTTAACACTTCTATCGCATGGTTTTTTATTATTCAGATCTATTTTATTATTATTGTTATTTGTATTATTATCTAAACGTGGTTTCAACATTTTTTGGTCCATAAACTTTGTAAATGACATAAATAAAAAATTATTACACCTTTCAAATAATTTGAATTGAACCGTACCAATTCTATATTTTATTTGCTCTACTTTATTATAAAAATCATCTAAATTATTGCTTAAAAGTGGCAATCCAAAAACCATAAATGAATTATTTAATGATATTTGCTTTATATCTTTACATAAAATCGTATTGAATAACTCGAATTTTCTACCCCAATTATACCTAGATACATCGTTCCCTTTATAATAAAAAATATCTTCAATTGTAAAAAATTTATTATGCATGTGAAAAAGTGTTGTGCCGTAAAATATAGTACCATACGCTAATTCACTATTAAAACAAGCGTTTACTATTTTAACACTTGTGATTTGTTTATTTTCACCGAGTTCCATTATTAAACATACATTCTTATCATTATAATTAGTAAACCAAGCAAAACTTTTTCGACCCTCTGGTATAGCCATTATTATATCGGATTTATAAACTTTGTTATGCGTAATATTTTCATAAGAAAGTTTAATATTTGGAAAATCATTTAAGACTGTTTCTTTATCTTTATTTGATAACATATTCTATAAATATATTATACTGTAATCTTTAAACTATTTATCTAATTAAATTCTGAATATGAATTTGACATCATAGAATCTAAAGCACTTATAGATGTTGTATTATTTATATTATTTGTATCATTTGTTGCATTCATTTGTTTTTTTAAGAAATTTTTAAGTTCATTTTTCATATCTGTTTTAGTTTCTTGTTTTGGCAATAAATCTGTTAAAGTATATTCACTATTTGGGTTAGTTATATTTTCTCTTAAATTTGCACTTAAAATTGGGTCAGAATTACTTTTTGAAATGACGCTAAACATGTTTTCATACTTTTGCGCAGGAGTATTTACTAAATCTTTTATTTTTGGAACCGTCAATGTAGATTTAAAAAAATTAAATAAATAATGTACCAAAAATATTAAAACAATTGAAATAATTGTAATTTGAAGAATCCAAGATAACATACAATATTAAGATATTAGTTTAAGTGAGATAAAAACACATTAATATCCTCTTTAAATATAGGACTATATATATCAATATCATTTGATACATCAAAGTAAAAATCATATGGTTTATATTCATTTGTAACTTTATTTAGTGTCGTATTTACTACCAATTTTGTTTTTGAAGTGGCGTTTATTTGATAAATTTGGGTCTCGGTTTTCATAATTATATTATCTGACGGCAATTGATTCACTATTGTCTTTGTTGTTTCAGTTGTATCAATCATTATATCAAAGACTGATCCATTTTCATTAATATATTTCCCTTTTTTTATTGGTTTATCTAAATAATCAATCTTATATATGTTTTGTTGATCAATAAAAAAAATACCTTCATCAGAATAAACCTCTACCATATTCGTTTTATTTGTTAAATACTTGTTTATACCTTTCATTTTCTTTGGTAAATTTTCAATACTATAATTGTCAATGTATATTTTCATTATAAATAATAAATTATAAACTATTTAAACCTATTCAATTAATTATAAATAATTATGTCACAACCTTTAAATATTATACTTGTTGAAAGAACAGGAACCTTGAAAATGTTAGCGATCAAGGATTTCAAAGAAGAGGAATTATTTAAGAAATGCGGTTTTAAAAAGGCGGATGATTTTTTGAAACAAACCGAATGGAGTGCTAAATATGATGGCAAGAAATATTGTATTCAGGTTTTCGCTAAAGATGAGGGTCGCGCAAATTCTGAAAATAAATATGATTTCCCACCGCCAATTGATAACAAGTTATTTTATGGTTGCTGCGCTATTGTAGCGCATATTAAAAATGCTGATGGATCTAAATTGTATACAAATTTGTCGCTGCCTATGTGGGAGAAAATCTATGAAAAGTTGTTTGGTGGGTTTGAAGACCTTGGCGCAACCGCAGCGGACGATGATAATGAAGAAGATGAGTTGGAAAATGTACCTAAAAATAAGAAGACCAAGAATGGTTATTTAAAGGATGGATTTGTTGTCGATAGCAGTGATGCGGATGAATCTGAGAGTGCATCATCTTCTGAAACCGAGGATGATGAATCTGAAGAGACAGCGTCTGAGGAAGACGAAAAGGATACCGATGTTGTTATTGAAGATATTGGATCGGAATTAAGCGAGGAGTCATACGACTATGATTCTGACACTGTTGCGAAATAAATCCAAATACATTTTTTACGAAGTAATGAAACGTGTAGCAAAAATAAAATAATATTTATATAATATTTATATAATATTTAGTAATTATATACATATGTCTAAACCGGATTGGGCGGATATACAGTTCGACATGAATAAATCTGATTCTGATGATGACTATGACGAAGATGAAAAAAGACGACAAGAAGAAGCACAGAGACAAGCAGAAATACAGAGACAAAATAGAGAGAATGAAATACAGCGACAAATGTTTACAAGTTTAGGTATTGACCCAGCAGCGCCAGTCGATGGGACTGGATTGGATTCTGATATACAGCGACAATTCGAAGAACAAGAACGACAACAACGACAAGAACGTCAGAGAATCCAAGAACTTCAGAGACAAGCAATACTCGCAAATTTGAAACCTGGAAATGAAGGACGTTATACAGTTGACGCTCAAGGTATTATATATGACCGAGGAAGAAGAATAAATGGAGGAAAAATACGACGAAAAACACGTCGTAGAACCAGAAAATCCAAAAAATCTAAAAAGTCTAAGAAATCAAGGAGATATAGAAGATAAAATCCACCTTTTAACATTTTAAATGACGACCAAAAAAATTGATTTAAATTTATCACATATTTATATAATTAATTTAAACAAAATGGATACCCAAAATAATTATGAATTTGAAAAGTATGTTTGTACAAAGGAAACTTTAAGGCAAACTATAGAGAATTATGGTGTTGCTATTATTCCGTGTGTATTAGATGAAAATGAATGTAATAATATGGTTAATAAAGTTTGGGATTTCTTTGAGTATATTACACAAAAATGGGAAATGCCGATAAACAGAAATGATAAAAATTCTTGGCGTGAATTATATAAATTATATCCACTACACTCAATGTTAATACAACATTGGGGTATAGGACATTCACAAGCGTGTTGGGATGTAAGACAAAATATTAAAATTGTTGAAATATTTGCGCATTTTTGGGAGTGTGATATAAACGATTTATTAGTTTCATTTGATGGGTTAAGTTTTAATTTACCGCCGGAGATAACAAAAAGAGGTTGGAATAGAGGCAATACGTGGTATCATACTGATCAATCATATACAACAAATGAATTTAAATGTATACAAAGTTTTATTACTGGTTTAGATATTAATGAGTATGACGCAACTTTATCGTTTATGGAAGGAAGTAATAAATATCACGGTGAGTTTAAAGAAGCATATAATATGACAGATAAATCTGATTGGTATAAATTAACGAGAGAACAAGAAATATTTTATAATGATAAAGGTTGTAGTATAAAAAATATTAAATGTCCGAAAGGTTCTCTTGTATTTTGGGATAGTAGAACTATACACTGTGGCATTGAAGCAGATAAAAGACGAATAATTCCAAATATTAGAACAGTTATATATTTATGTTATATGCCTCGTTCTTTATGTAATAAAGTAAACTTAAAAAAGAAACAAAAAGCGTTTAATGAAAATCGCATAACAAGTCATTATCCTTGTAAAATAAAATTATTCCCGAAACATCCTCGTACTTATGGTGGAATACTTCCAGAAATAACACCTATTGAAAGTCCTATTTTAAATGAATTAGGGAAAAAACTTTCAGGGTTTTAATATAAAACCGGTGTTTGAAATGTGTTAAAAGTTGTAAAAAATGTGGAACCAAATAAATATAAAAAAGTTTACATCCTTATTTATTTAATGAAAATTAAGGATGTAATTTACATTATACAGATGGAATTTGTAATCGGTTTGTTAAGAATAATATTGATTTTATCACTATTTTTAATTTTCTTGATGTCATTTAATAATAATTTAGTGTGCTCGTAAATTGATTTATCTGCAAGAAAGAGATTATCAACCGTAAAATAATGGTATAAATCAATAGTTCTCCATTTAACACACGTATTCGTGTTTGAAACACTTTTTATAATATCTTTTTCGTTTATTAAAACGTATATATCCAAAAGAATTTGTTTTTTTTCATCTGCACTTAAACAATCATCAATTTCAATATTGAGGATATGTGAGAAGTTCCCATACATTTTAATATATTTAACATAAACAGCATTCATTGTTATATTTATGTTATATATAATTGTTTTAAATATATTTCAATTTTTTTTACTTTTGATTCTTTGATACCATCTTTTCTCGAAGTTTTGACGCCACCTTTAAAAAGGTGACTAATAAATAAAATTGATATTGATTTAAATATAATTATAGTATGTAAATCAATAAATATGTCATCTCGCAAAATCGAAAATCCTGAGTTATTTCGCTCTAATATCCGTAAAAAAATAGACGAAAAATTACAAAATGAAAAGAATAGTTCCAATTTAGAAAAAGGTATATTCAATTATGCTCTTAAGGAAGCAGACCAGCGCAAAATTGTAAAAAAATGGGATAATAAGTATTTCGTACAAATTTATATTGACCGATTACGCACTATTTATATGAATTTAAATGATACGATTATCGAGCAAATCACATCTGGGTCAGTTAAACCTCATGTTGTTGCGTTTATGACTCATCCTGAACTCAATCCTGATAAATGGGCAGCGCTTATTGACGCCAAATCGAAGCGAGACGCTAACAAATTTGAGAGTAATATTGAAGCGTCTACAGACACATTTACGTGTCGCAAATGTAAATCTAAAAAATGTACCTTCATGTCCGTGCAAACAAGAAGCTCGGACGAACCAAGTACAATTTTTGTGACCTGTCTGGACTGTGGTAATCGGTTCAAAACACAATAAGTCTTAAAATAATTTGTGACGATAAAATTTTATAAATTATAATCAAATCCATCATAGAATAAATATTTGATTTCTAGTAATTCTTTATTTTTTTCCTTATTTATTCTTTTGATTTGGTTATTAATTTCATCTTTCAAATACTCCATACGTAATTTCATATAAGGATCCTTTTTAGTTCCTAAATTATTTGTAAATGAATCAGGATTAAAACGAATAAAAACAAATTTGCCACCATGAATCATATATAAATCATCATATCGCATTTCCTCATCTTTTTCACTATATCTTTTATGTTGGTATTCATCTACTTCTACACATAACAAAGTATTACCAATTAATTTCCGAAAATCAATTCGTCTACGATGAGAGCAATCACAATTACCAGTCCACAATGGTATATCATGTATAAACCCATCAAACTCTTCTTTTAAATAATCTCTAACATAATTCTCTTTAGTCTTTTTTCTTATATTTTTAGCAGCTTCGTCATTTGGAAATAAATGTTGGAAACAAAACGTACAGTAATATTTATATTTGATATTTCCTGAACTGGTACAAGTTTCGTTTTTACACTTATCAATTACGTTTATCATATCATTTGTTTTACATTGATTACAATATCTTGCTTTTTCACCAAATAAATTATATGTTGCTTGTCCTTCTTTACATTGAATACACAACCGCTTACGAATCATTAACATATTTTCCTTTTTACACAATTTACAATATTCTGGTGTCAACCCTTCATAATTAAAACTAGGTTGAAATTTGCCACATTTACATCTTGCGTGTCTTACATCAATCATGTCTTGTTCTTTACATATAGAGCAATATTCCGGTTTTAATCCTTTAAAATTAAAAATTGGTCTCGAACTTTTTCCACATTTACAAGGTTCGTTTACTACATTTATCATACCTGGTTCTTTACAACTCGCGCAATAACGTGGTTTTAATCCCTCATGATTAAACGTTGGTTTCACTTTTCCACAATTACATTTTTTATCATTTACATTTATCATATCTTCCTTTTTGCACTCTTTACAAAAATTAGCAGATAATCCTTCATAATTATATGAAGGTCTTGAAGTTCCACAAGCGCACAATTTACATAATAAATTAACCATTCCTTCTTCCTTATGACTAGAACAAAATTGTGTTCCTGTGCCATCTTTGTAACCAAATGACGCTATTAATAAACAACCATTAATATATTTACATTTCTTATGTTTTCCTCCCATATTTTCTTATACTATTACTAAAGATTATCTTTTTATATAATTATACGGATAATTATATAAAACATTTTTAAACCATATTTTTTTCCTTCTTTTTTAAATATGCTCTTCTCGCATATTCCTTTTTTTTTTCAGATGAAACTACATATTCTTTTTGTTTTTCCAAAATTTCTTCCTTGTGACTTTCATAATATTTTTTATGTCTTTGAGGCGCAGTATACTTCTTCAATCGTTCCTCTAACTCGATAATTTTATTTTTCATTTCTTCGTTTTCTTGTTTTAATAATTGTAATTCGTCCATTATATAATCAATCAGAAGATATTTTTAAATCAATTTGTGTTATAGTTTTGTAAAAAGTTATAAATTTACAGTAAATCATTTATTATATTTTATAATAAAATTGATTTATTGTTTTGTTTATTTTAGAAAGTTATAAAATAAATAAAATGAGTGAAAATATTAAATTTACTATTTCTGACTCAATAGATGTTCCTCTTGAGAAACATCATTATTGGTATCAAAAAAATAAAACAGATGTCCCTGAATACGTCAAAGTTATTGAAATACACAAAGACGGAAATGATTATTATTACACAATTCAGATGAGAGATAAATCAGAAAAACAAACAATTGGACAATATTTATTTAATTGGAAAAAACCACCGTTATATTCACTGCTTCCCGATGATAATAGAGAAAGACTTAAGAGGGTCTATGATTATGGGATTATTCAGGGACAATTACTACAACATATAAAGGTAACAAATAAAGAAGACACACGAGAATGGCGGTTTGAAGATATTATACCAAAGAATGAAGAAGACCGTAAGAGATTAAATTGTGTTTATAACCACGCGTGGGGTGAAGCGAAGAAGGATGAGTGGAAAAAACAGAACAAAATTTTAGACAAGTTTGAGGAGCAAATGAATAAACAATATAATAAGACTAATGATACGAATGGTGATCCATTTAAGATTTTTGATATGATGTTCAAAAATATATAGTTTTAAATATTAATACTTTTGGTTATAATAAACTTATTCATTTATTAATTATTTATTTTCTTCCTCGTCTTTTTTTATGCTTTCTTGTTTTATTTGATTTTCTATTTTTACGTTTTAGTGTTTTCTTTCCTCCTCTCTTAGCAACAAAGTTTGCGGCACCAAGTCTTGAATTTCGCAATTGTTCAGTTTCATGAGGTATAACCATCTGAGTACCCCATCCAGTTACTCCATCACCGAAAGCAGTTGGGAAACGTTCATCATACGTTGGTCTTCCATTTTCATCAAATGCTTCTGGATTATTCATTTGAACATAATCATAATAATGTAAGGGAACGCTTCCTGCTGCCGGAGGATGATCAGTATAAACTAATGGATGAACACTCATATGAATGGGACCGTGTTCATTTTCACTATTATATGGAGGATTTGAAAAACGCATATAATATTCAGTCCAATTAATGCCATCCATAACCTGGATCCTTCCGTATCCACCTGGTGCGGGGCGATAATCAATAAATCCCAAAAATGTTCCTAAAGGGACTAATGTATTTCTATTCCGGTCTCCTTGATTATCACCAACCGGCATATAATAGTATTTTTCAGAATTAGCATTATCAATAAAAAACTGACGACGCGCATCTATATGTGAATAAGTTGTTTTATCAGGCACTCTTTTCAAAATACTCATTTGTTATTATATTATAAACAAAGAAATTTAATTTTCCTCTTCCTCTTCCTCTTCTTCTTCCGATTCAGGTCCGCATTCTTTACAAGGATTATCATATCGCCTACAATCGCGACAATACCATTTTTCACATTCGCCACAAGGCCAACCATCTGAACCGCGATCAACATCTGTTCCGCAACTATAACAGTGTCCATAGCAACCACAATCTACTTCATTATTTCTACATTCATAACACATATTGTAACCGCAATCACAACATACAAACTCAACACATTCTTTACATCCTCTCTCTCCACAAGCGTCACATTTAAGAGTACATTTTTTACAGAATAAATGCTTGATTTTCCCATCCCAACTATCTACACTTACTTTATCTTTATCTTCATCTTCATCTTCATCTTCATCATCTTTATTATCATCACCATTATCATCATCATCATCATCTTCTTCATCATCATCTTCTTCATCATTTATGTTACACAATTCACAACGAATTGCTTTTTCTAAAGGATGTGTGGTTTTACAAGATTCACAATTAAATGTAGTTTTTACTTCTTCTACTTTTTCTTCTACTTTTTCTGGTTCTTTAATTGGTGTTCCACATTCATTACAAGGATTTTTGTCGCTTTTCCTACAATCAGAACAACTCCATATTCCACATTCACAATAAGAAGATCCTGAAATAGCGCGATTTATATCTTTTCCACAAGTGTAACATTTTCCATAACATCCACACATATCATTATCATTATTTTTACATTCGCTACACATGCTAACATTACAAGTAGAACACAAAGTTTTTATACATTTATCACATCCACTGACTTTACAATTGTCACATATGAAAGTACAATTTTTACATAATAAAGGTTGTGGTTCTTTTTTATCTTCTTCTGTTTCACTTATAACTTTTTTATCACACCAGTGTAAAAGCATAGCATCTTCTAAAAGGATATCTGATTTACAAGATACACATTTTGTAGTAGTAGTCTCCATTTTATATAAATATTACAATCTATTTAAATAAAAATAAAATAAAAATGAAATTATTTTTATACAATTTTAAAATAATATAAAAATAAATAACTTAAATATTAAAATGTCACTCAAGGAGTTATCGATTAGTTGGCTTCTTCATTCAATCAAAATATTGTTGGGTGATGAAAGTATACGCCGCTACATAATTGTCGAGAAATTCCCACATTTAAAACATAAGTTGAAAAAGGATATCAGGACATTTAACCCTTTTGTCAAAAAAAGAAAAACACGACAAGATAAATTTAAAGAAATCGAGACCTATTTGGAATATATCATAAATTTAAAAAACGATAATGTTGTATTTACCGCCACAAATGTGCAACAAAATAACGAAGACAATGAAACCCATTTTCAGACATTTATCGTAGATAATGACAATAAAAAAGCGTATGCAATTGACCCAGCATATGACAAAGATGAAGAGAATTTTATAGGAATTTACTACGCCGAAATTACTCACGAAGTAATCAAACCATTTTTGGAATCAAAGGGTTATGATTTCAAATTTATTCCTCTTTCAAGACCAGCGCAATCAACTACAAACGATGTATTTTGTCAAACATGGACGCTAATAATCTTATTGGATTTACTTAAAACCAAAAATTATCAAGATCCTAACATGGAATACAAAATACCTACAACAGAACTAAAATGTTATGAAATGATACTAGATTTTTACAAGGATATATTTCTTGATTCTATGCCCGAATTACTAGAAAATTTACAAGAAGAATATCATGGTTCTATTAATGAGAACTATGACACAGAAGAGGAAAAAGAGAAATTATTGAAAATTGATGTAGCAGGATTATTATATCAGATGAAAAAAAACGATATAAAAAAAGAATAATGGTACTCCATACAAAGTAAAATAATACAAATATTTTTTTATTTTTAAATACATAAATAATGGTGGCATTATTATTACCAATTTATCATCTCGCGCTTTATTTTTTTGATAAATATAATTCATCAATATTTCGTCAGGAAATTCCGGCGCCATTTTTCTAATAAACAAAGCATACTTATTTTTATCCAATTCAGTATCGATAAATTTAATATCCGCGCTGTTTGCATCTTTAAACATATGTGGACTCGTAAATGATGACATACGACTCCAATCGGTCAAATGAGTTACTGCTGAAATGACGGATCCATTTGGTTCTAATTGTTTGCAAGCACACATTATAATACCAAATAGACTTTCGTTGGCGAGACCACCTTCACAAATGGTTTTTACAATGGGTTGTTGAGTTTTAACAAAATGCATTGTTTGTAATACATTTTCTCTCTTCATAACAAACCAAGGATCATTTCCTAAATGGAGTTCTGTTGGAAGATATCGTAAATTTGCTCTTTTATGGTAACTAACATTCCACCACGCTCTTTTCCAACTTAGTAGTGTTTTATTATAATAATTAAAAAACAAATATCTGAACCGACGTGGAGAGACAATTGGACAACAAGAATCTGTCAATAAGCAAAACCATTGGTTCTCTACGTCGTGGTTTAAAGCGAAACTTAATATAGATAAGTACGCGGGAATAACATAAAAATAACTGGTTTCATGTATATAATCTGGTGGTATCGTGTGATTCATAATCCATGGTGATTTGATTTTATTAATGTCTTTATAATAAAAATAAACATTAATAATATCTTTATTAGGTTCAATCCATTTTTTCCATATTTCTTCTTTATTTAAAATATGTTCATAACTAATAATAAAACATAGCGCTACTTTCATAGATTTATATAATAATTTATATATTAATTTTTAAACTATTTACAAATCATTTTACAAATCTTTATCACTATCAATTGATTTATCCGAATATATTAAATGTTCTTCTTGATTGAAATAAAGATATTCTTCATCACCACATTCTTCATATTTATGAATAGATTTTTTGTCTTTTTTTTGTATAAATGATTCATATATAACTAAGAAATATCTATAAATTTTATCAAATACTTGGTTAAACATTTACTATATAATTTATAAATATATTTATACACTTTTTATTGTAAAAATATAATATAATAAAATTGATTATATTATAATACATATATTGTAATATAATAACAATAATGAAGACAGAAAATATATTTATAGATGCGTTAAAGAGAGAAGTTACATTTTATATTGGAAAAAACCAAAATGAGAATTTTGAAGTAATTGACAAAGGTTCAAATGATGATTTATGGTTTCATGCATCAGAATTATCATCGTGTCATGTAGTTTGCCAAGTTCCAACAGACATTAATAAAAAGGAAATGCGTTATATTATTACTACAGGTGCTCTACTCTGTAAAAATAATACAAATAAGTTGAAATCGATGAAAAATGTAAATATTATATATACAAAAATAATTAATATTGTAAAAACAAATGTACCTGGTTGTGTAATAACAAAGGATACTAAAACAATAGTATGTTGAAATGTAAAAAGTTATTCAATATATTTATCTATGCAAACATTTCGGGCAATTTTTTTTATTATTTTATCTTCTTTTTCAGCGTCATTATCACCTTTGCCACCCATTGCCTCAATAATAAGTTTATCATATTTATTGGAATATTTTGAATCACTTTTCTCACAACCGGGATATTTTTCTTTAAAATCCTTAAATAATTTGGTATTTTTATGTGCAACATGTTTAATAACTTTTCGCATTTTAGGTTTATTTTCATCCTCTTTTTCCCATTTATCTTCATCTTTTACATACATTACTTCTCTCTTTGTATCAGTACAATGAACAGGTCTTTTGTTTTCATCAAGTGATTTTAGATTATTTACAATTATTTTTGAAATACCATCTACATAACCTAATTGTCCCATATCTTCTAAATCAGACAATTGTAATTTCAATGAATCAACAAAATCCATAATATTCATAGCATCTTTACAAGTTTCATTTAAAAAGAAATTTAAGTTGAAAGATTTATTATGTGAATTTGTAGTATTGTTACAATTTGTCATGCTATTATTTTTCGATAATTCAATAATTGTTTTGTTCTGTTCTATTAACATTGTTTGTAATTCTTTATTCTGATGTAAAACACTCATAATTAATTCAGGTGTTATCTGATTAGACATTTCTTCGGTAGTTAATACATTATTTATTTGACATTTTTTTTTATGATTCCATAAACTAGAATGATGTTTATATTCCTTTCCACATTCACAAACAAAATTATCGGAACTTTTTTGAACTAAAATTGTAGTATTTGTAGTATTTTGATGTTTAGATGTGGACAAATGTCGTTCGTATTGTGATTTTCTACACGTAACATAGTTACATTTTTCGCAAACAAAATTATCCGAACTTTTCGGAACTAAAAATGTAGTCATTTGTAGTATATTAATACTACAAAAAAAGTTCCTAAATTCTTTTTAATTTATAAGATATTTCAAGAAAAAAATTTATCGTCACAAATTTGAAAAACTTTTTTCAACGACCAGACGATAAATTTTTTTATGGTCTTAGCATTTTTTCAGATTTTCACTATTTTTAATTTTCGAAAAGTATTTTCATTTTTCAAAAATGGACAAAAATAAATGTCCAAAAATCGATTTTCCAAAATAATCTTGGAATTTCAAAAACATCGATACTACATGTGTAGTAAACTTTTTTGGGATTGAAAAACCGATTTTTCTTTACATTATGTAGTAATTTCACTGTAATAATTATATAAATTATAATAAATAATATAAATAATTTTAATTATATTTATAAAAATGGAAAAAGAAACTGATGATAAAAATATAGAAGAAGCACAACAAAAAGAAGAAGACGAAAAAATAATAAAATGTTTTATATGTCAAATGGAAATTGATCGTTTAGAATACTATAGAAATCATTACGATGAATGTAGAAGAAAAAATACTATACGTGCTTTAAGTGTCCGCAGAAATCGGACATATATTAAAGATGGGAAAAAATATAGAATATTAGATATAGAACATGTCTTCAGACGGGGAAACCGACGAACTGGAGAGGTAAATGCTATAATTGTTAAGTTATATTGTGACGAAGATCAAACGAGCATTCGGACGGCATTTAGATGGGACAAACGATTTATAGTTGATAAAGATAATTATATAATTATAAATTAATATACATACTGCTTCATACAATAAATATAATTCAATAGAAGAATTAAATTTATTCTAGGCAACATGTCTGAAAAATAATGGATGTTACTTGATAAGGATCACAATTAGCAGCAGGTCTTCTATCTTCAAAATATCCACATCTTTCTTTTGCAACTTGAGATGGGATTCTAACCGATGTATTACGAGTTCCAACACCATAAGAAAAATTGGTATAACTCGACGTCTCATGTATTCCAGTTAATCTTTTATCGTTGTCATTGCCATAAACCGCAATATGCTCACAGCGTTTATAGTGTAATTTTTCCATACATCTATAAATTTCTTCAATACCGTCCTCTGAACGTGTTCTTAATGTGCTAAAATTCGTGTGACAACCTGTGCCATTTTTATCATGATACAATTTAGGATGATAGCAAATTTCCACATCATATTTTTCGGCAATTCTTTCTAGTAAAAAATTCGCAACAGTTAAATGGTCACCCGCTTCAATGCCTTCACAAGGTCCGACTTGGTATTCCCATTGACTCTGTGTAACCTCAGAATTTAATCCAGCGTATTTAATTTTGGCGTACAAACAAACGCGCATATGTTCTTCGGCAATTTTTCTTTCTATACTATTTAATTGTGTACCACAATAATGTCTGCCTTCTAAAGTTGTATTATTACTATTATCATTTTTATGAATCATAATATATTCTTGTTCAATACCAAACCATGGTTCTTCATCTAATCCTTTATTAAAAATTTTAATAGCATTGCGTCTATGATTGCTAGGTAAAGGTATCATATTAATATCAAGAGTTTCACACAATACAATATAACTATCGTAACTAGTAGAGTTGACGTTTACAAGTGGATTAATAAAAAAATTACAAGGCATTAAAATTACCTCTGTATTACCATTTGAGTCTGCTTGACCAGTAGAACTTCCATCGCAATTCCAAATTGGAATATCATCTAGATTGCGAATAGTATAATTTATTATTTTTGTTTTACTTCTTCTGTTACTACTTCCATCAAGCCAAAGATATTCTAAAATTGTATGAGATTCCCGATACATTTAAATATAATAGTAGTATTATCTTTAAATAAATTGTAAATATTTAAAATCCAATCACCTCTAAATCACGTATGTTCCAATACTCAAAACCTCCGTGAGGAATCGGGCGTCGAATAATAAACGGAATACGTTTTTGTTGTAATTCGAGTTCAGCAATAACATAACTATCTATTACGTTTTCAGGTACACTAATAAATGGTTTTGCACCGACTTCAATTTGTTTTGCTCTTTGTCCGAGTACGCGCGCCTTTTCATATTTTGTTAAAAACGGAATTGTTTTATGTAGTGGATCAATAATAATATTATTCGCATCTCTGACAACGCTTGTCAGTTTGGAAATTTCATCATAGTTTTGAATTAAACATTCCGGATGAAAGTCATTGATATAATTTTTTGTCACTTCCGAGTCAAATTTTTGTAAATACGAATCATCGTAATCTTCATCTTCATCGTCTGAAGGCAAATCAATTTGTACAGGTTTTTTACTTTTAGTCTTTATAGGTTTTTTATTTACATTTTCTTCACCTATTTCTTCACCAACTTCTTCCTCTTCCTCGTCTTCTTCTTCTTCAGGTTCATCATCATCAGAAGAGACATTAGACATAATTTCTTCTTGATCATCATCATCACCAATACCACCAATTTGATTTAAATCTTCATCATCTTCATCATTTTCATTATCTTCATCACTTTCAGAATCATCATCAACATTTGGACCACTTGTTTTTAAATTATTATTACCCATTAAACCAGATTTGGGTTTTATTAAAGTAGAATTTTTTGATTTTGTAATAATTTCAGAATCATTGTCTGAATCAGAATCGTTATTTTGAGAATAATATTCGTCGTCACTCATTTTACTATATTTACTAAAGATACTTTTAAATAAATTATTTCAATTTTCTTTTATAAAAAAAATAATTATATATTTTTTATAATTCAACGCAAACTAGTATGTAATTTATGATTTGTCACTTGTATTCCAAACTGTATCACATGTTGAACACAAGTAAATATACTTCATATTAGTATCATCATATCTTATATAAATAATTTCTCTAGTATCATTTTTTGTATTTGTTGCGCAATCTGGGTTAGGACATAAAATGTTATTAACTCTAGGTAAAGTAGGATCAAGTTTTGTATATTTATTAATAATATGGTTAAATGACTGTTCACTCTTTTTAATTTGAACTTTGGATACACACACATTATCTACAGCAATAAATTTATCTTCATTGCCACATTGACGACAATAATAAACGAGACTATTCGGGTCATCGCTATTAATGCGAATGTAATACATATTGGAACAGTTAGAACAGAAATGCATGTTGTTATATATATTATACTTTTACAATATTTATTTATTTCAATTTTCTTTTATAATATTAATTTTGAATTAATATTAATAATTTAAAAATTACAAAGTTTCAACAAAAACCTTAGTTTCCTTTAATTTCTCAATAACTTTTTTATAATTAATATTGATACTCATTGAATAATAACCTGTTTTTAAAAGCGTTATTTCAGAATACTCAGTTGTATATTTATTTTCAGCAAATGCCAACAATTTATCAAAATTCTTAATAAAGTTTTCTTTAATAAATGGGTAAAAAAGGTCAAAAAATGGTAAATATACTCCAGATTTTTTTGTAATAATATCACAAACAGCAACATCTAAATTCGCAAATTGAATAATTTCATTATAAGGTTTATTATCATTATGAGATGGTGAAACACCCGGTTCATTTAATAATGGATTATTACAAAGTAATGTACATAACGTTAATAAAACCGTAGAAATACTTTGACAAGACGTCCATTGGTCACCTCTCCAGGTATTTAATAAAGATACACAAACCTTGCCACATTTATATAAATTTGGATTAAATCGGATATCATTTCCATTGGTACAATATTTTACTTTTGGAGGACTGTGAGGATAATCAGTAGGGTATGTAATTTCAAAAAAATAGTTTCCACCGAAATAAGGTGTATCTGAAGGACCGATAATTAACGCATAACCTTTCATCATATCAGTGTCATCATGTATATAATATATACCATTATCAATCAACGGGTTTTTAAAAATTTGTTTAACATCTTTCAATAAACGTGAAATTGTATCTTTGGATATAATAATGTTCATATTTTTGTTTAGTGTATATATTACTTACATTATTTTTATATATGTTTTATAAATATTTAAATTGTAAACGGTCTTAAAATTGAAATTCGTAAAAATATATTTTTGAAAATTTTATTAAATTATAAAAAAAATGAAATAGAAAAATATTACTATATTATAACAACAATGAATAATACAATGAATACATCGTCACAATTTAAAGATTTAAAAGATTTTCTAGTAAAGCATAGTGCCAAGGCAAATTTAGGCGCGCAGTTTACTCATACAAGAATTGGTGATAAAGAATTAAACATTTATGGTGGCGCTTATGTAATTCCAAAGGAAGATTTGTCATTATTTCATGGTTTATATTATGATCACGTTTTTGTAAAAAATAATAAGGAATATTTAACAGAGAAACAAATAGAGAATGGACCAATGGCAGTCGATTTTGACTTTAGATATAGTCATGATGTGGAAGCAAGACAACATACAAAAGAGCATATTCAGGATATGATACTTTTGTATTTGGAAGAAATTAAGGAATATTTTGTATTTGAGGAAAATAAACCATTTGATATATTTATATTTGAAAAACCAAACGTAAATAGGTTAGCAGATGGTTCTGTAACAAAAGATGGTATACATATGATTATCGGAATTCAAATTGATAATATAATTCAGACCATGATTCGTGATAAAATAATTAGTAAATTGCCTGAAATTTGGGATCTACCATTAATTAATACATGGGATTCTGTATTAGACGAAGGTATCAGTAAGGGAACGACAAATTGGCAGTTATTTGGTTCAAGAAAACCAAACAATGAAGCGTATGAATTGACACAACATTTTATAATAGGTTATGATAAATCAGATGGTGAATTTACAATGACAGAAATGAAAGCAAGTGATTTTGATTTGAAAAATAATTTTATTAAATTATCAGTGCAAAACGAGAATTGTCCAAGTTTTACAATGAATCCAAAAATTTTAGATAGTTACAAGAGTAAATCAGAAAACAAAGGAAATAAAATAAAAAAAATGACTAGTAGAACAAAGATGAATTTGCTTGTTGAAGATGATGAAGAAGATTCTGAAAATGAATCGATTAGTTTACATGATATAAAAGACAAACAAACATTGGATAAAGCAGTAGAAATAATGTTGAAGCAATTTAAACCAACAGAATATGAAATTCGTGAAACTCATTATTACGCTCAACAATTACCAGAAAAATATTATGAACCTGGATCTCATACTTTGAATAGACAAGTTGCGTTTGCTTTAAAGAATACAGACGAGCGATTATTCTTATCATGGGTGCAACTTCGAAGCAAAGCATCCGATTTTGATTACAGCACAATACCAGATTTATATCATCAGTGGAAGAAATATTTTAATAAATCGAAAGATAGTATTACAAAACGCTCGATAATGTATTGGGTTAAGCAAGATAATTTTGAAGGTTACGAGAAGGTAAAAAATACATCAATTGATTTCTATATTGAAGAATCATTAAATACGCAAACAGAGTATGATTTAGCGCAGGTTTTAAAACAAATGTATAAGGACAAGTATGTTTGTATCAGTTATGATAAGAAAGGAATTTGGTATACATTTAAAAATCATAGATGGGTAATGGATAAAGGTTTAAGTCTTCGTGAAGCAATTTCCAAATATATGTATGATTTATATTCAAATAAAATTAACCGATTATCTGATGAATATCATCATTATGAACCAAGTGATGACAGAGCGCTTTTTATTCAAAAAAGAATTAAACTTATTGGTGAAGTAAAATTGCGATTAAAAAAGACAAATGATAAAAATAATATTATGAGGGAGGCGATGGAGTTGTTTTATGATGGTGAATTTGTGAGAAGTATGGATACAAATAAGCACTTGTTATGTTTTAATAATGGTGTTGTTGATTTTAATAATAAGATTTTTAGAGAAGGTTATCCGGAAGATTATATTACTAAAACTACACGTATAAATTATGTACATTATGATTTAGAAAATCCCGAAATAAAGGAAACTTCCAATGCTATATTAGAATTTATGGAAAAATTATTTCCAATTCCAAGTTTGCTAACATATATGTGGGACCATTTAGCGTCATGTTTAATCGGATCAAATAAGAATCAAACATTTAATGTTTATCATGGTAGTGGTAGTAATGGTAAATCAATTATTGCGGATTTAATGTCAGTTACATTAGGTGAATATAAAGGGACTGTTCCGATTACACTTGTAACAGAAAAACGTGGTTTAATTGGAGGAACATCTGACGAAGTTTTGAAATTAAAAGGTGTAAGATATGCGGTTATGCAAGAACCGTCAAAAAGTGTAAAATTAAATGAAGGTATTATGAAAGAATTAACCGGTGGTGATCCAATTCAAGCGCGTGGTTTGTATTCTGAATCAGAAATTTTCGAACCACAATTTAATTTAGTTGTTTGTACAAATAATTTGTTTGATATTGAAAGTAATGATGATGGAACATGGAGACGTATTAGAAAAGTAGATTTCTTATCTAAGTTTATTGATGAAGGTGAACAACATACAGATGAAACACCCTATGTGTATACAAAGGATAAATCATTAAAAGATAAATTGCCGTCTTTAGCGCCGATATTTGCGAGTATGTTAGTAAAGCGCGCTTTTGAGACAGAAGGTATTGTTGCTGACTCGGAATACGTAATGAATTCTTCAAATAAATACAGAAAATGCCAAGATCATATTTCGAAGTTTATTGCTGAATTTGTTGAGAAAACTGGTAATCCGAAGGATAAGATTAAGAAGACCGAATTGGCAAATCAGTTTAAATTTTGGTTTCAACAAGAGCAAGGAGTTAATAAAAAGATGCCAAAGGGTCAAGAATTATATGACTATATGGATAAGAAATTTCCCGGATTATATAAATCGAATTGTTGGACATGTGTAAAAATCTTATATCCTACTACTGATGAGATGGAAGAAGTAGAAAATTAAATATAATAAATATAAAAAACAAATAATATTTTCATAAAATAAAATATTATTTTTTATTTCTGCATTTGTTTGTGTGCATTTTTGGGTAACCAATTATACACATCATAAATAAAAGAAATTATTTTTTCTAATATCCAAGTTGAAAAAAATGGCAATAAAATCATTACAATAAAAAGAATAATTCTTACTAAAAGACTTAATTGTGTTGTATACATAAAATTATATACTACATAGCATAATACAACAATAATATAGATTAATAAAAGGAAATAATGATAAAAGAATTTTAAATTGTTAATTCCTTGATCTTGGTAATATGTTTTCCTATCATTTGTTAAAATATCATTGGTTTCGTCTTTTAATTGTTTTCGCAATTCAATATTCTCCTTTTTATATTTTAAATATAAATCAAAAACATTTACTATATTAATGAGTAAACCCGAATAAGTATCTATATTAAAATTTATATTTTTAGATTCGGTATCAAAATTTGTTTGATAGTATGATGATAATGTTTCAGCCTTCTTTGTTAATTCAGAAATTATTAATTGGTCGTACGCTGGTTGTCCTTGTTCATAGACAATATAATTTTTTCTAGAAACATATACATTATTTGGCGCTGTTGCTAAATTAGTTTTTGCATTCAAATATTGTTGTTTAAGTTGCTCGCTTTTTTGTTGATTCTGACAATCAGGTCCACAAGAAATGGCTTGCGTTGCTTGATCAATCATAGAATTAAACTTATCTAAATTATTACTATTTTGTTTAATCTGATTGATTTGATTAGTTAATTTTTGATTTTGTTGTAATAAATTATTATAGTTTTGTTGACAACTCATACTATATTATATAATTATAAGAATTTCATACAATAATTATATAATTATTAATTTTTATAAATAAAACTATTTGATGTACTTGGTTTAATAAATGTCTCGCTGTTTAATGCGACGTCATTTTTATATTTTTTATTAGGATCTTTCTTGGTAAGAACAGATTCAACCATACTTTCAGTAAACCCTTCTGTAGTAGTAGGTGTCGCAGTAGTAGGTGTCGTTGCTGTTGCTGTAGTAATAGAACTAGAAATAGTAGGCATAACACATTGGTTTAATGAAACATCATAAGTTAGACCAGTGGAACAACACCCATCGCCAATACAAGTTCCATAACCAGTATTCCAAGGATCTTCACCTGAAGCGCTGTTAGAGACAGGACCGGGCGCACTGGCAGGATCAAAATACCAATCATAAGTTTGATAATTCATATTATCGCGACTAATGATAGAACCAAAACGCAACCAAAAGAAATAACCGCCAATTGCAGCGATAATCATTGTTAAACCATAATAAATTGAACTTGGTAGTATACCATGATTGTTTAATAACGCTAAAATAATTATTGGAACCAATGTGAAAATTATTATTTTCATTAAATTACCATGTTCGGCATATTTATCACCATAATAATTGTTTATTTCGACTAAACGAATCTTATTATTCTTTTCAGCGTTCAACAATTCCAATTTTTGTTTTGACTTATTTAATTCACTTTCCACAATATAAATAGCAGCAGTTTGATCTTTTAATGTACCACTTGTTGTAGTCAACGCATTTTGATAATAATTATTAACACCGCTTAAAGTTTGATATAAATTAATGCGCATATTTGAAAGTTGATTCATTTTTTCAACAATTTTTTGTTGTTGTTCTGTTGTTAAACTAGGATTATTCTCTAAACTGCTAAATAATTGTTGTTCAATTGTTTGTAATGATTGAATATCATCGAGCAATTGTTCATTATTTTGTTGAGCGCTATTATTTTCAGACATTATATAAATTATAAGAAGATAATTATATAATATTTTTGAATTATTTTTTAATAATATTCATAGAAATTATTACAGTAGTTACAGCTATTATAGACCAAAATAAATAATCATAATTTTGTTGTAAAACAACAATATCACTGTCTTGTAAAATATTATCTACATTTGTATCGAATTTTATAATTTTTTTATTTGTTCTTTTAATATCTTTAATATATTTATTCAAACTTTGAGTATTAGTTTGTGATTGTTGTTCTAGTTGTTGACTACCGTTTTCAAATTGATTTGTTAAATTGGTTATTTGGTTTGACAATAAATTCATCTTAGTTTGTAATTGCTGTAATTGTTGTTTTTGAACAGATGTAGCGTTTGCAATACCATATGACTCACCGATTTCTCCGCCATTAATATAATTTTGATATAAGACTGTATCTATATTATTGGTATTTGTAGTAACACCCATTGGAGGAGTCTGTGGCATTTTATTTCTAACATATAAATCAACATTTGGATTTGTTTGTATTTCGCCTGTAGGATACATGCTAGAAGTCTTTGGATAACACATATTATTAGTAAATGAAAACCCAGCACATTCGCTATTATTATTACAAGTAGTTTGGCATTGTTCAACTGTTGCGTTTCCATAAGCAGCGCCTGAAATATCATTTCCTGTGCTATCTGTTCCTGTTAACGTCGTATATGTATTTGTGTACGCCGCATTTGTAGATGGATAAGAATGTAACTCAGAATTTTGATCAATATACGCAAGTTGCGCCATATTTGTAGGAACACCAACTTGACTTAATGTATATAAAGCATTGGCGCCAGCACCTCCTCCCATATTTCCATCCGCCATTTTTTGACAATTTGTAGTTGTCTGATAAGTATATAAAACAAGATTTCCATCTGCTTGCATCATTAAAACAAGATTGCCATTTGTAGAACTTAAATATTCACCTGGATATAATAAGGATCCATTTGGCATCCAATTTTGTCCAAATTTGTTACTAGAAGCAACCATTAAAGGATTTCCTTGCTGTTGTTTGCCATTAGTTCCCGCACTCCATATTAATCCTTGGTTATCTGTTGGAGAAGAACCCAAATTAATAGACATATTTCCATTAGATTGTAAAATCAAAAAAAAGTTGCTATTTGGAGTTGATGTACTGTATACAGCATTAGACCATGCTCCTCCCTGCCATGTGCCATCAGAAAACTGCGTACAATTGCTAGCAACACCATATTGTTGTGTTTGTTGTAAATCATTACTCGTAAAACATTGTGCTTGTCCTTCAACATTAGAATCTTGTAATCCAAAATAAGACATGTTATTTTGCTGCGCAGCTTGTTGACATTGTTGAACTCCAAAACTCCATGAATATGGTCCAGTAGCAGGTAACAATTCACCTGAACTCGAAATTGTATTACTCATTGCTCTAGTAGATTGATCCGCATAACAACCAATATAATTACTTGGTTGGGTACTATTATTTGGAGTTGAAAATATGGAGGCACCACTTGGGTCAATAATGCTAATCGCACCATTATTAAAACTAGCGTATGATCCTGGTTGACCACTTGTATTTGAACTCCATAATGAGATTTTTGTGGATGCTATATATGCTGAACCTTTTTGTGTAGAAGCAATACCATCATTTGAAACCGCACAATAACCCTGTGATGTAGATTGATCCACATTTTGTAAAGCAAAAAACTTGTATCCTTCGTTTATCGCCGCTTGTTCACACATACTATATGTATAAGTTCCAGCAGTTGTATTTTCACTAGACGACAACGAAACACTAGTTAAAGCGCTATATAATCCGCTTGTAGTGCCTGCAAAAGTGATTTGGAATGGTCCTGATACTGTAATATTAAATTCTTGGGTATATTGAGTCCATGTATCTACTGGTGGAGTAAAAGAAAATGTTTGGGTTGCTTGACCTGGTGAACCAGTGCTCGCTATTGTAAGATTAATTGGATTACCACCGCTGCCAATATTACTACCGCAAAGGTAAAAAGATAGTGTATAGGATCCGGTTGATAAATTAAGTACTTGGTAAATATATTGGTTATAATAAATTGATACACATTGGTTACCATTTGGATACGGAATTGGATAAGAAGAATTCACGTAAGAATTTACCAACATAGCGTTAAAATACCATCCTGGAACCGCGGTATTCGTACCCCAATAACCATTATAAGTATTTTGCGCAATTTGTGGTTCATTGAAATTTCCATTTACTATAGTAGCGGTGTTAGGAGGTGGTGGTGATCCACCAATAAAAGTCATTAATGGTGATGAAGTATTATCCGCATAACAACCAGTATATTTAGTACTAGGATTACTAATCATTGTATTCACATATACATTAGAACCTTCATTTCCAACACTTTGACCTGTTTGTATAGGAGTACCTATAATTAATGGTGGTGTTGTTGGTAATGTAGCGCCTTGAGTAGAATAACTATTAGACCAAGATATTGAAACTTGTGTAATCTGTCCTTGAGGTGGAAACCCATTTTGTCCGGATACTGCGTTATAAATTTCCATATTAGGGATTTGTTTTGCGACACCTTGATTTGTAACATAAAATAAAGCGCCATCTTGTAATTGAATAACTTTTCCTAAATAAGGATTATTAGGACTTACACGATTAATATAATTGGTTCTTCCACTACTAATAGTTGACAATAATTTTTCATATTGTGTAAGCGTAGAAGCGTAGTTTGCTCGTAAATTTGCTATTGTTTGCTCTCTATTTTGAGATAAATTGTTTTTTTGAAGTAGATCAACCGTTTTATTTGTTAATTTGTTATCTTGTAAATTATTAAATTTTATTTTATCTGCTACATTTTCATTTTGATTATCGGTATTTGATTGAAATCCTTCTATACCACTTACAATTTTAACGTTATTTTTAACCTTATCTTTGATTTGTTTTTGGTATTTATTAAATTTATTGCCTTGATTTAAAGATAGACTAATTGGATTTGAAACAGGTTTTTTATATTCACTAGCGCTATCTGTTACAGATTTAGGTTTTACTAAATCAGTGAAATTTGAAAATAAATTTGCTATATTAGACATATTAATATAAATAGATACAAAAACTTATATTAAATTAATTAATTATTTATTTGTTATAACCAATTATTTTTGAAAAAAACCCGTGTATGTTTGACCCTCCATATTGTTGACTAGGAATAGAAAATCGTATAAGCAAAAATATTAATAGGATAACTATTAATAGTAATATTATATAGTTATAATAATTCATTATAGTCTTAATATCACCGTTTTCTTGCGCCGAATTTAATATTTCAAATTCTCTAACCATTATTTCAATATTTTCTCTATCCTGTGTTAATCCTGTATAATTTTGTTGTAATAATTGATCTCTTTGACTAACTTGTTCTAAATTTGTTTGGTAAGTGTCATAAGATTTATTAACATTATCGTTAATTTGTTTATTAATATCCATCAATTGCTGATTTATTTTCTGTAATTGATAACTATAATACATACCTTGTTTTACAATAGCAGTAGAATTGTTAGATTTAATTATACTTCCATTCCCACTACTCAATATACAGTTATTATTATTTGTTGTAAATGTAGCGCCACTACAAGAAGAATTAGAAGAACAAGCAGTTGAACAATCATTCAAACTAGATTCAGTTGTAGTATTGATAATATTAGAACCATTAAAAGCGCTATTATCAACTGTTGTAAAACTATTATCTTTTGAATTTATAGCATTAATAAAATTATTGTAAGTGCTTTGATATTCTGATAAAAGCGTATTAAATTGATTGCTAAGTGTTTGTATTTGTTGTGAAGAACTCATTTATATATTTTATATATTTTATAATTTTTGATATATAATAAGAAATATATTGTTTTAGTAATTATCACTCAATGAAAAAAAATTGGTTATATTACTAAATAATGAACTAATTGTACTAACTGTGCTGTTTCCAACATTCACGGTAGTAGTTTTAAGATTTGTATAATAATTTCCAATAAGTATAAAAACTATGATTGTTAAAAGAATTACACTTGTCCCTTCAGATAATTCTCCGCCTGTTTGTGGATAATATTCGCTTATTTTCGGTGTTTCGCTAGCAGTTAACAAATTCGAAAACTTATATAATAAGAAAATAGAACCTATAACAAGGGCAACTAATAAAATATAAGTGTAATAATTTCTTGTAATTTTTAGTTCACTTTGACTTTCAGTTTGATCTAAGTCCTTATATGAACTTAACATTTTTGTGATTTTCTCTCTTTCAACAGAAAGTTGCTTATAATTTTTTATCAATTCTTTGTTTTTTTCCTGATTTTTGGTTTGAATTGAATTATATACAGGTTCACTTTGATTAATAAGATTTTGAATTTGTTGATTTGTAGATATTAATTGATTATTAATACTTTCTATTGTTAATAAATATTCTTCTGCTTGAGGTATAATGGCATTATCTGTATCTAACGCTGGAACTAATTCACCCTCTCCAGTTCTTAACCAACACATTGGTTCACCATTTATGTCGGGATTAAATGTTGCTCCAGAACAATTAGATGTTTTTGCACACAACGCCTGACATTGTTGTGTAGTATTTACATTATAAACACTTTGGGTGCCTGCTTGTCCTGATCCCCAAAACGCCTTGCCTTGAATGGTTGTATAATTAGGTGTAGAATTCGGTGCATTCGCATTTTGCTGTAAATAATTAACATAATTGGCAACAGCTTGTTTATATTGGTTTAATTGAGAGTTATATTCTATTTGTAGTTTTTCTAAATTAATTACACTTGTTTTTACTGTTTTATAATTAGTAGTATTTTTATTTTCTTTATTATTTTTATTTTCTTTACTATTATTGCTATTATTTATAGTATTATTATTTTGATTATTAATCATTTATATATATTTATAAAAGAAAACAATAAATTAGGTTCACTTCGAATAAAAATAATATATTATTGTTGTTAAAGAGAGAAAAATCACACTTGGTAAAATTGTCAAACTATCTGCTGGTTTTTTTTCAAACAATAAATTCTTTGTTTTATGATTTTCAATATTTTTTATGTATTTATATTCAGTATTTTTAAGATATTCATTTAATACAGGATTAACACTTCGAACCATTGTAAACGGGGTAACAATTTTATCTCGATTAGAAAACAACGTACTTTTTTTATGCAATGAAAACAACATTATTAAAATTTAATTATATTAAAAAAATAAAATTTTAATGTATTATCCTGAAGTAAACATTTTTGATATACCTACACCAACTACAATAGTACTTAAAAACAGACCCCAATTGCGTAAATAATCAGTATCATACATTTCATTATAATTATTAATAAGTTCCTTAGAACTATTATTTTTATCTTCAATAATACCCAACTTACGTCTTAATTCGCGATTTTGTCTTCTCTCTCTGGTGATTAAAATATCTAATGTTTTGAATGCTTTATTAATATTTTCAATATTAGTGTCAACATTATTTGACACCATAAATAGAGATGATCCCATATTATTTAAATTTTGTTTTATATTATTAAAAGTTGTCTCAAATTCAGGATAGTTTGGATCTGTATGGTATAAAACAAAGTATTTGTTAAAATCGTCTAAAACAGGTGGTAATTGTTGTTGCAATGTTTGTATTTTTTCTGTAAATATCTCAGGTTTCTCAAATTGCGACATAAATTGTTTTTCATTCGTATATTCCATTATATATATTATTTCATTATATTTTCAATGATTATTATTATATTATTAAAATTTAAAACCATCATTTTCATCAAAACATAGTTGCTTATCTAGTAATTCTTGTGTTTCATTGAATCCACCAATAAATGTGCCATTATTGAATATCATTGGAAATACCCTACATTCTTTTTGCGCTAAATTTTCAATAAATAATAAAAAAAGATTCTTGTTTTCGATTAAATATTCATCACAATTAATCTCGACAAAAGTTTGTTTTTTTTCAGTCAATAATTTTTTAATCCTTGTACAATTTGGGCAACCACTTTTACTGTAAATTGTGAAACCAACGGCGTCTGGACCTAGAATATTTATACTATTATCCATAATAATATAAATATTAGAAATACTTTATTTTTTAAACACAAATTCTATAATAGTCCGCCTTAATAGCAGTTTTACTGGGTCTAACTATGTGACATAATTGTCCCGGTCTTAACCCAATTGCTCGCGATACTGGGTCAAATCTCGAAATATCCGGGAATTGATTTTTATCTGTAATATTATACTTTTTCATTATTTCAATTACATTAGATTCAGGAACTATATTGTGTTCAGGAACCAAATCGTGTTCCAGTATATTAAATTGTAATCGTTTAATATTTTCAATAACAATAAAGATTCCATCGGTTTCCCAAATATGTTTTAGTTCGTTTGTCAATGTCTCATTTATTTCATCCTTAATAACTATAAATAATGTATCATCCTTTTTCAATATTTCTTCTAAATTAAACAAATCATCTATCATTTCCTGAAGATTCGCAGGTCGAATTGTCTTACCTAAATAGTATCGAATATATATTTTATTTTTACGCTTGCTGACAGGATCCTCTTCCTTTTTCTCCAAAAGCATGTCCAATTGGTTATTTTGTTTCATTGAATTTACTTCACTAATGCTGAAATTTGCGTAATCCTCAACATTATAACCTTGTTTACCCATTAAATCTAGAATAATATTTCTAGAAGTATAAACAGTTGAAATTAAAGCACTTGAGTTCTGACTGGTCATTATATTATATAATATTAACATAATCAATTATTTTTATTTCATTTTTATTTATAATGTAATTTTTTTTGTAGAATCTGTTGAATTGCTAGATTCACTACTATTTTCATTAACGCTTACTTTTTTAGTTTCAGAACTGATACTATCTTCTTCTTTTGATTCTTCTTTTGATTCCTCTTTTGGTGGTGGTTGTATCTCTAAAATACTAGGACTTGGTGTTTGTGGTGCTGTTTGAATTTGTATTTGTATTGGAGTTTGTGCTTGTGTTTGTGGAGGTGAAATGGGATTATATGGTGGTGAGTTAGGAACATATGGTGGTGAGTTAGGAACATATTGTATAGGAGGTGAATTTGGATTATATAAAGGAGAATTAGAATCAAATTGTTGTAGTGGTGAAACAGGACTAAATTGTTGTGGTGGTGAAACAGGATTAAAATTACCAACGTATCCCTGATTATAAGGTCTGATTCTTAAACTAGACACTTGTTGTTCTATTTCACCATCATCATAAAGCACATCATATATTTCTTCGCCTTCGTTGGCGAAATAAGTCTTTTGTATTTGTGCGTGATTAAATTCACGAGTCTCTTCATTTTTAACCTCAACTTCCTCACCTCTTTTATATCTTGTGTTTTCTTCATTATTATTTGTTTCGGTATCTAGTGTAACAGGTTCAGGTAAAGAGGGTTTTTCATCTAATTTTAATTGTTTTTGTCCTAATTTATTTTCCTTATAAACCTTGTCGCTCATATTTTTAGAATAATCTTTTGTTACATCTTTAAGATCCTTATTACCAACTTGTAATAATTTATTAATATTATCGGAATAAGACATGCTTAAAAGTTGATCAACATTTTCATCTGTAATAATACGCATTTGCACATTCATAACTTGTAACTCTTGAATCAACAGTTTTAAAGAATATGGCACTCTTAATATGCTAAATGAACGACCGAATTTACTCAAGTTTTTGATATTTTGACTACCGTCGGGATTACTTACAAACTTAATTGGACCATCCGCATAAGGACTTAAAAATAAATTTTTCGCCTCATTATAAATAGCAATAGCACCGGTTTTGTTACAAACCGCAATATAATATTCGTCGCCACGAATCATAAAAGATTCATTCAAAAAATAAGACATACCGTGCGCTAATACTCCATCACGTTCCATTTCACCAATACGCAAACCACCATCATTTGCACGTCCTTGGACCGGTTGTTTTGTCAACATTGTGTTTGGACCGCGCGCACGATAATTGATTTTATCTTTAACCATGTGTTTCAAACGCATATAATATGTGGGACCAATGTAAATATTTGCTTCCAACTGTTCTCCAGTCATACCATTATAAAGTAATTGATTACCACTACTATGAAATCCTTGTTCAACTAACAAAGGAGCGTAGGTAGAATAATTGGAACCTTTTACTTGGAATGCAGTACAGTCACCAAATGCTCCATAACTGGTACACACTTTGCCAAATAACGATTCAACAATTTGTCCAATTGTCATACGAGATGGAAGAGCGTGTGGATTAATAATTAAATCCGGACGAATACCATCATCTGTAAAAGGCATATCTTGTTCGGGAATGATGAGACCTAAAGTCCCTTTTTGCCCGGCGCGTGAAGCCATTTTATCACCAATTGCGGGTATACGTTCTTCGCGAATTCTAACTTTCGCAATATTGAACCCTTCTTCTCCCAAAGTTATGAAGGATTTATCTACAAAACCGAGTTGACCCTTCTTTGTCTTTACCGAATCATCGATCCAAACATCTTTATTTTCCAAATTAGAATTAATTTTACCAATTACAATTACCTTATCATTTAATTCAGTATTTTCTTTTACAAGTCCGTGATCATCCAAATAACTATAATCAAAACCTTGTTTCAATTTAACTACATTATTTTTTTGTATATTAGCAAATTTTGAACTAGTAGAACCGGTTACTTTGGAACTTTCTTCACGCGCTTCATACATAGAGTAATAAGTAGTTCTAAAAATACCTCGAGCGACAGACGCTTCATTAATTAAAATAGCGTCTTCCACGTTATAACCAGTATATGACATAATTGCTACAATCGCATTAACACCATAAGGTTGTTCTTCATTATTAATATATTCCATATATCTTGATTTAATCAAAGGTATCTGACCATAATTCAAAACAACACCCATTTTATCGATTCGCATTTGATAATTTGAATGATAAACAGACACCGCTTGTTTACTTTGACCACACGAAAACGCATCACGGGGAAATGGGTTATTTTCGGGGTATATAATTTGATTACCCATAACACCCAAAATAAGTGAAGGGTCTATTTCCATATGAGTATAATATTTGCTCTTTTTAAGGTCTTCTGGGTTAATAGCAATTAATGCGGTTTCTTCTTCAGACGTATCAACATAATCCACAATAGACTTGTTTTTTTGTAAAATATCCATAACACTTTCTTGACTAGCGCCAACATCATATAAATCCTTTAAATCATATAATTTATTATTTTTTATATTGAATTTTTCATCCAATTTTTTTTTAAGTCCTGAAACCACTTGGGTCCAAGTAATAGAACCATCATTTAATTTTTCAACAAAATCCTTTCTATTATAACTTTGTACACCATTATCAATATAATAAATAGGTCTTGTAAGTCTTCCGGCGTCAGTGTAAATATTGACTTCATTACGCTCATAATCAAACGATATACTAGTAAACACGGGTATGACACCATTGCGTCTAAATAATTTTAACATTTCAATTAATCCAATTTCGCCATCAGAAGAAATCGGTCTATCAACAACACCTATCCAATTTCCATTTACAAATACTTTTGAATTATTTGCTAAATATTCAGGTGAGCATTCTAATTTTAATTTCATGGGTGTATTTGCTCTTAACCATTTAATAATTGGATTAGATGAAGAACCACTCGTAATATGAGCGCTAATAGACATATGTTTATGTAAACCAATATTACCGCCATCAGGAGTATCAAGTGGATCAATAAAACCCCATTGAGAACTATTTAGAAGACGTGGACCAACAACCTTAGCGCTAGAATCAAGAGGCAAATTTATTTTACGTAAATGAGAAATAAATGTGTTCCAACTTAATCGATTCAAATCTTGTACAGCACCAAGACGTTTTGTATGTTCTTCAGAACCCCAGTTACCCTTGAACGCCTTTCTGAAACCAGTCTCTACAATTCTATCTTTAAAAAATGTTTTGACATTAGATTCAATTAGACCAATAAAATTATCCTGATATCTGTTTGTTTCGACAGGTTTTCCCTTTAAATTCTTCTTCTCTCTTCTAGACAATGTTTCATCATCTTTATACTCGCCTTTGTGATAATAATATTCTTCATCAATCTTTTGAGTAATCGCTTTCTTCTGTATTAAATAATACTCTCTGAACAAATCATAAATTAAGGAACCTGTCAACTCCACTCTTTTAAAACGGAAATTATCGCGATCTGTTGGTTTTTCCTCCTTGTTGTAAACCTTTAATAGACGAAAAGTCATATATCCAACAAAATATGCTTTATCTAAAAAATTTAATTCGCCAATATGTGGCAGAAAATAATCGGATAAAATTTCCATTACACTAGATATAGTACCCCTTTTTGTGAAACTCGCAATATATTCGAGTGCGGTTTCTTGATTGAAAATCTTATTTGCGTCATGAATTGACGGTATAAAAAAATCAACATAGTTGCTATTTTTTTCAATATCCAATAAACAATAACGAATAATATCTTTATCCGAAACAACACCTAAGGCTCTCATTAAAATAAAGAGAGGTATAGGTTTCCTGACATTTGGCACAGCAACCACAATTTGATTGTTACTGTAACTAGGTGAAGGCGCCACAATTTTAATAGCAGTTGTTCGAATTGCTTTTGAAGTATCTTCAGAAACTGATCGGATTTCTGCCGAATGACTATATACATCATCATGTTTGTTTTTTCTTATATAAAGCATATTATCGGCAAATTTTTCTTGTGATATAATAACCTTTTCTTTACCGTCTATAATAAAATATCCACCATAGTCGTTTCTACATTCACCCATATTAAAACGCACATCTTTACTTAATGATTTTAAAATACACAGATCAGATTGAAGCATAATAGGAAAACGCCCTAGATAAATCTTGTCTAATTTTATACTATGTTCTTTTCTCTCATCACCGACATAATAAATAAAATCAACGTCAACATCATAATGTATTGTTATACCATAATTCATATTTCTTAAACGGGCGTCATTTGGAAACATATAATGGGCGTTATTATCGTCATAAATAATTGGTTTACCAAAATAAATACTTTTACCATCTTTTCCACCTAAATACAATAGGCATTCGTTACGTTTATTAGCGAGATTGCCTTCTTGTTCTCTCTCAATGAATCTTATAGGATTATTTTCACGAAATATTCTGTTAATACCATTTTTAAAAAACTCATTGTATGAGTCTAAATGATGCGCTACTAAATTATTAGGATTATCCTTAAAATATATATCAATTAATTTCCAAGATATATCTTCTTTTTTCTCTTCGTGGGACATTTATATTATAATAATCATATTTTTTTAAAATGTAATTATTATATATTATATTTAAAATCAAATGTTTACAAATTAAAAATATTTAGTTTAATAGCAAATCTCTTAATTTTAATGATAATGCGTGGTGAATATTCATATTTCGTTTTTCCCAATTACCTCCAGCTCTGTAATGTAAAAATTTATTATCATATATTTCACAATAAAACTTATCATTTTGATTCCTAGGGTCTGTTCTTATAAAATGTAGTAATTTTTTGTTATTTTGTAGATTCTCGGGTATTTCTGTTTCATTCCAAGCGCAACTACATAAATGTTTAATATAAAAAATATTATTAGTAGTTAAATTTTCTTGTGTTTGTAACCATAATTGCATCATTCCACCTGTATCACAATGTGGAGAACAATTCCAATTTAGAAGAGGTAAATTGTTCATTTTTTTAATATCAAAATAATATAAACCATTCCAGAAATACTTAATTTTATTATCAAATCTACTTTGTAAAACAACTGCACAATTATATTTTTCATAATCTGATAAATCAAAATTATCTACTAAAAACATATCACTATCTAATAATAAATATTTATCAGGATTTCTTTTTTGATATTCAAGAATAAAATTCATACTATCTGCGGTCCTTACAGATGCGTCATTTTGCTTAGTATGATGCTGATTTGGAATATTTATACATTTAATATTTAATGTTTTACATAATTGATCAATTATATTTTTTATATTTATATCTCCACCATTTGAATAATCAGGAAATGATTTTGCGTCATTAAAAACTATAAATTCATATTCACATTTCATATATTTTTGTAAAGTATAATATTGTATCTGAATAAAAATTGGATTATTTACAACTGCCGTTACAACTTTCATTTTATTATTAAGTATTAATTATTTTATATATTTTAACCCTAAATATATAAAATTTTAATTATTATTCATTATCTGTTATTTTAGTTTTTCTAGTTCTATTTTTTCTCTCTCTGCCCTTTTTGGTTAACTTAAAACCACCTTTTTGTTTTTGTTTTTTTATTTCAGATGAAATAGAGAACTCTGTCCATGGTTGACTAAGTCGATCTTTAATATATGGCGCAAATTTTTCATATTGTCTATGTTCTTTAAAAAACTCAGCAGAAATAAAAGGTATACCACAAGAATTTCCGAAACGACCTTCAAAAGACATTTTTTTTGCCATATTTGTATCACAAACAATTCCATCTACAGCACCGTGTGGAGCATATGGTTTTGGTCTATCTGCTTGCGACATATATTCTCTAGCATCTAATTCATAATGAGAACAAACAGTCCTAGAACAAGGGTTATCATCTTTTTTCAAATATACATCATAATGATCGGCAATTATTTTTTTGGCAACATCGATATTAATTTTACCTTTATGTTCATCCATAAGTTCTCCAAGACGAACCATTCTGGCACCTTGATGACGTCGAATATCATAAAACCCTGAATTATTTACTTCTAAATTTCTGATTCTTTCATCGTATGGTGCATTAAAACCAATAAAAAAGCCATTTTTGGTTCTCTCTATATTATGATATTTAAGTCCTAATTCAATACGTAGAATCTCATTTGTATTTGTATCACCAAATAACCAAGAGTTAGCGTAATCACCAGAGTTTTCATGTAAAAGTATTTCACAATATTCATCTAATGTATCACCGTATTGCATTGCCTTTCTTATTCTATAACCAATTGGAAATTTTTTTTCATATGGAAGAAAACCGCCAATTGTGGTTTCAGTACCAATTATACCTTTTGCCGTAACAAAAAAATCAGTACCGCTCCATATCCAACAAGGAGATGTTTGCATAATAAATCTATGTCCCTTTTCAGGATTTAAATCCAATACTATATTTGAAAATTGACCATCAATAAAATCGCAAAATGAATTATGAGCGCAGACTATTTTTCCATCTGTTGTCCAATCACCTACAGCCATAAAGGCACTACATTTATCTCTAGCACCACCTTCTTTTCCTCCACGATTATCGGATACCAATGAATACCAATAAGGAATTGACATATAGAAATTCCACGCCAATATTTCATCAATTGTTGTTTTACAACCATTAGCGTTACAACCATCTGTGATACCCTCCATTTCTTCATAAAATTCAGAAAAATCTTCATGGGTCATTTTTTTAAAATCGGTGTTGATTTTTTCAATAAAAAAATCCCATGTTTGTCCATATGCTTCCATCATTAAAAATGATAGAGTTTTTTGTATTTCCTTAAATTCTTTGGCACATAAGTAACCATACGCATATCCTCGTTCCTTTGGTTTTCCGTGAATTGATATATATTTCCAACCATTTTTTTCATATGATAAACCATTTTTTACCTTTTGTTCTACTGAATTCATTTAACTATATAATAACAATATTTAAAATATTTTTATTATACTAAAAATTACATATTAATCATTAGTAGACCCATCATTACAAATAATAAAATAAAAGGTAAAAGGACTAATAACCATGAAACACCAGTATGACCGTCTTTACATATTAAATTAAGAACCCAAGTCCAAAAAAGTATGTAAATTAATTTAACTATGAAAACTATAGTTGTGCTTGGAACACGGCAAGAAAAAGAACCAACGTGATAACTATTTGAATGACCTAAATTTTGAAATAAAACCATCGCTAAAGCAATAATTGAAATGACAAAATATATTGCAGCAGGAGTACATAATTCTTTTACATTTGTTGGAAAAGGAGCCATTTATATAATTTATACATAGAAAAATAAAAATTTATATCATTGCTTTTACACTTGCTAAACTGGGTGTATTGGGCATTTGTCCTTTCCATGGTAATGGGTTAACAGGAGCAGGATATCCAGTTATGCCATTATACGCAGTTCCGACACCATATTGTAGTTGTCTTCCTAAATTAATCAAGTCTTGTGAAAACAAATTTGATAAAGCACCACCTTTTTGTTTTTGTTTTCGACTCCTTTTACCACCACCAACAGAAAATGGTGGGTTCGCGCCTGTAGCGATCATCGCCGTTTGTGGATCAACCTTATATTGATTTAACGCTAAATAATTATTGTCTCCACTTATACCATTAACACCAGGCCAACCGCTACTTGATGGTGTCCAAGGAGAACCAACCAAACCATTAGGATATGGAATACCATTATTTCCGGCGCCACCTTTCATATTTTTACCTCTTCGACCTCCGCCTACTAAACCACATCCGCATCCCCCTCTTTGTGTTTGTTGTGGATTTAAAAAATTAAAACCTCCTGGCGCAGGTCCTGGATTAGGATATGCGGCACCAGTTTTACCTCCTAAATACGCCAAATGTGGATTAGGAACAGTAGGAACATTATTTGAAGGATATGCTAAATTCATATTCATATTAGATCCGCCTCTATATTTTCTTGATTTTCTCATTGTTTTCTTACATCCTTTTTTGTTACATCCTCTCATTTTATAGAGTCTTTGCTTACCAGCAGTTTTTCTACGAGTACTCATATTTATATACTATATTAAGAAATTATTCAATATCAACATGTGTAAGGAAATGTCTTCTACAGCACATCTTTTTCATATTTAATTCGTCTAATACTTCACCTTCGGGTGTTTTTTCGTGAAACTCTTTTGTTAAATAAATAACCTTGTCAAAATTAATTGCGTCTTTATTAAAACCCTTAGCAAGTTTCTTTTTACGCACTTCCTCAACATAAAATCTATATTTATCGGCAATTACCATACCGCAAGTAAAACATTTAACTGGAATAATCATTTCTTATACTAAACTATTATATTATTCTTATATCTTTTTAAATTAAATTCAATTTTTTATTTAATTTTAAATATATAATTTATTTAATGAGCAATCCACAAACATTTTATACAGTAGGCGGAATAGATTTATCAAATATTTTTCAACCATATTCAGGACCCCCATCAGCAAATCCAACCGGTTACATTGTAAATGGTTTAGGAGATCTTAATACTATTTTTGCTCCTTATACGACAGGTACTAAAGCGATAGCAACAGGTTATACTGTAACTGGAATAGGAGATCTGAATAATATTTTTGCACCAATATATCCATTTACTACAACAGGAACAGTTCAATATGTTTCTGGTTATTATATTATTACATTTACTACTAATGGCAAAATAACATTTGGTTCAAATGTTCCTAATAACGCTTCAATTATATGTGTTGGAGGTGGTGGGGGTGGAGGAGACGGGTATTCAAACGTTCTTCAAAATAATTCATCTGGAAGGGGAGGTGGAGGTGGAGGAAACTATCAACTTACTGGTCAAACTTTTGATCAAGGAACTTATTCAGTAACTGTTGGTATTGGTGGAATTGGTGGTGCTTCTGGCATTGGTGGAAACCCAGGAGGAAATGGTTTTACTGGTGGTAATAGTATTGTTAAAAACCCCCAAAGTACTATAATTTTAGAATGCTCTGGTGGAGGGGGAGCTACGGGTAATGGAGCATTTGGTATAGGAGGAACTGTAACAGTTGGTGGTCCTTCCGGAGGAGGGAATGGAGGAAATGGTGGTAATTCACAATCATCGGGTATTGATAGTTCATCATTAACAACTCCATTTACAATACCTTCTACATTGACATCATATATTAATAGTTCATATTGTGGTGGTGGGGGTGGTAGTTCAGGAGGATCAAATGGTGGTGGACCTGGTTTAAATGGACAAGGAGGTTCACCATATACTTCTTCATCTAGAACTGGTGGAAATGCTTCAAGTTATGGTAGTGGTGGTGGTGGAGCTGGAAATGCTGGTGGATCAAATACTAGTAATTACGCTGGTGGAAACGGAGCAAATGGTGTTGTTATATTTTATTTTATGTATAATAATTGAATATACTCTGCTTTAGGTAGTGGAGTCAATAATTTGGTTAAGACTATTGCTATCAATTCTAATAATAATGTTTATGCTGCAGGAGAATTTACAACTGCTGGAGGTAATGCAGCAAACTATGTAGCAATGTGGAACCCATCTACTTCTACTTGGTCAGCTTTGGGTAGTGGAGTTAATGCTCAGGTTAATTCTATTGATATAGATTCTAATAATAATGTTTATATAGGAGGATTTTTTACAATTGCTGGAGGAGTTTCAGCAAACTATATAACAAAATATAGTTAATTAATAATAATTTAAACATAATATAATAAGCATAAATATATTATGCTTTCAAAAATAAGTGAATACGCAAATAGTAACCAAATACGTCTTGATTGGGACGAATATTTTATGTCTATTGCTGTTTTAGCGTCACAACGCAGTCCATGTATAAGACTCAATGTAGGTTCTGTGATTGTAAAAAATAACCGATTAATTTCAATGGGATACAATGGTTTTATACCGGGAGCACCACATATTAGTCGTGTTCAAGATGATCATGAACAATCTATTATTCATAGTGAAGTTAACGCTATTACAGATTGCGCAAAACGTGGCACTAGTTTAGAAGACGCTAAAATATATGTAACACATTATCCATGTATCAATTGTTTTAGGTCTATTGCTGCGTGTGGCATTAAAGAAATAATCTTTTTGAACAACTATAAAAATAATCCAATAGTACAAGAATTAGCGACTGACGCATCGATTACTATAAAACAACTTATAATATAAAAAACTTATTGGGTAGGACAATTTGTGCCAAAGCATTTGTTACGAAAATAATAAGTAGAAGTATTAGTGCTTCCATTGTTATATGTAGGACCATTTGCGGTGCCTGCAACACATTTATTATTTGTAAAAACGCAACACGAAGTCTCATTACAATTATTCTGAGTTAATCGACTACACGCAGTATCTAATTGAGCGCTAGAACCTCTATATGATTCGCAAAACGCGGTGGCACCGGTAGATATGGGAGCACCATCAGTAGATATAGGTGGTTCAAATCCTTCCATCGTAATAACCTGTAATAATTTTTTAGGTGGTCCTTCATCATTTAAATTAATACCCATGGTATTTATAAACACAATCAGAGCAAATATTAATAAAACAAAAATAAAAACATTTAGGATATATTTTATAAGTTTTTCATCCATTTAATATAATAGGAGCAAATATATTTTATATGTATAATTTATAATGTCAAAAACGCGTAAAAATAGAAGTAGAAGGAATTTTTTCAGAAAAATGTCAAGGAGAGGCAGAAATGCTATTCCGGTTGTTAAATCCGGACTTAAAACAGTTGGTAAAACTGCTAAAGTTGTAGCGGTAAAATCAGCGCCAATTATTGAAAGTGGAGTATCCAAAATTTATGGAGCAATGATGTCTGGGTTTGATCTAGGTGTAAAGGGTGTTCAAGGTCTTAGTTCAAAAATGACCAAAAAAAACCGCACTAAAAGAAGACGTTAAACTTATAATTCTTGTATTTCTCGTATTTGAACGCCTTTTGTGGTCTTAACACGTTTATGCTTTACATCTTTCTTATGAAAATTAGTGTGACAACTTTCGCATAATGTCATTAAATTTGCTAATTTGTTTTTATGAAACACATTATCTGCGCTTTGTATAATTCCATCATCATTTGCGTCATTTTGATGTTGTAAATGATGGACTTCGGTTCCCATGTTTTTACCACATTTTTCACAGAGACTCACAATCTTTTTAGAGTTATAATGTGAAGTTTTGAGAGAAAGTAAACTAGATGATTCTGGATTATATTTCATCCTTATATTATACGCTGCTTCCAAGAAATCATTTGGCAGACTTAATGATTTACACACCTCTAAACCATATAAATTATTACCTGGTCCATCACGGAGTTTACGGTCATAAACTAATACATCCTTTTCTTTATCATATACTACCGCCATGTGTTTGAGAGAAACACTTGTCAAATTTGTAATTTCCTCATAATTAACAATTTCGTGTAAATGTGTAGCAAATATAAAACTGCTACTACATTGATGTAACTTCTGTATTCCGGCAACAAAAATGCTAATAGCAGACGTGTTTTCAGTTCCAGAGCATAATTCGTCTCCCAATATTAGACTATTTTTATCCGCAAGGCGCAAAATGGTGCGTAGTTCCGACATTTCAACCGCAAATGTTGATAACCCTTTAAAAATATTGTCGTTACCGAGAATGCGCGTAAAAATATAGTTATATGGATAATAATCAAAAGAAGAACAAGGCACAAATAGTCCTGACTGAGCCATAATGAGAGAAATACCTAGTGCTCGAATGAAACTTGTTTTGCCAACCGCATTAGTACCATACAAAAGCAGACCATCATTTTTACCATCTCCTAAAATAATATCATTTGTAACATAGAGTTCATTATTTTGTAATTGTTCAATTAAACAATGACGCAATTTTTTGGCGTTTACAAAAGACTTGTCTGATTTTATAATTTGCGGTTTACAATAATTATATTTTTTAGCGATAGTTGATTTAGTATAGAGAATATCAATCAATGTAATAAAATTAATAATAGATTCTAATTTTTGTTGATATATTTCAAAACTAGTGACAAATTTATTAAATACAAATAAAACATGATCCTTTAGAGAAGATTTAATAGATGATATATTTTTACATAATCCTATTATTTGCTCATCAACAATAACGTTGTTTGATGATGATTGCTTTTCAAAACTAAACTGGGTTTTTGATATTTTGAAATCAAATGACTTAATTAAATCTTCTATTGAGAAACTTAATTTTACAATAGTACTAGCAGCGGGCAATGCATCCTCTAAAATTTTACATCGCCTAGAAGTACAAATAAGACTATAATTATTCTTTTCGGTTTCATGAATTTTCACATAATCAGTAGTTTTACCTTTTTTCTCTTTATTTTCTATTGTAATACTTAAATAATCACGAATAGTTTCTAATTTTAATTCAGATTCTTTTAATGTATCTGTTTTTTTATCTAATTCGCTATCTACATTTCTCTCTATAAAATTATTTTCAAAGTTTTGTAATTGATCAATATCTTTGGCTAACTCCAAAATCAAATTTATTTTAATAAAACCAGAAATTTCATCACAGTATTCCTTTATATTTGAAATATTCTTCTCAAAAACACCCAAATAATTCATTATTTGCGGATCGAGAGAAATCTTATCATATATTTTTGAAATTAACAAAATATTATTATAAAGAGTGTAAAACGATTTAGGTGTAATTTTTTTAAGAAATATTTGTCTTTCATTTTTCGAAATATCTTTAATACACGAAAGATTTAATTTTAAAAAAGTATTATATGTCTCATCTGTTAAATACGTCATAAAGTATTCGGTAATATCATATTCACGCTGAAGATATGTTATATTTGTAGTAGGGTTTAAAAAATTATAAGCGAACTTCCTTCGTCCCATTGGCGTCAAACAAATATTCAACATTTTTAAAACAGATGAAAATTTCCCATTGTAAGTGCTGTCATCAATTACGTTTAGTTGTTTTAATGAATGATTTGCTAGGATTAATCGGTCAGAACAATTCTCAAAAATGGGTTCAGCAATTTTATTAACAAGATGTGGATTGTGCTGATAAACAAAATCCAATAAATAGCAAAAAGATTGTGCTGCAATATTATTATTATAGAAGTTTTGATAAAAAACGTCAAAATCATCGATCTTGTAAAACTTAGTTAGTATTTCCTTTTGATAAGTTTGTTTTTCACAGTTCTTAACCCTTATTATTTTTTGTGTTTGCGCCTCTTTATCATTTGAAGTACATATTTTATGAATCAAACTACATTGAATACCAGCGTAACTAATAATATAGTCCATTTCGTTTTCGTCTGGTAAGTTTGAAATAAAAATTACTTCGCTAGGATTATAAATTGAAATAAATCGTTCTAATTCATCATATGTAGTGGGGTTATTTAAATACGCTTCTTTAAATTGGAAAATACTAGTTTTTCCAGTAAAAATATCAATATTTGCTATACCAACGACAACATATTTACCCTTCATAAAAACTTTGTTTTCAATTAAATCAATCCAAATACATGTAATATTATTTGTTAGACTCTGTGATTCATTTGAAAAATATGTACCAGGAGAGAAAATTCCAGCGCAACTACGGGTTGTATTTTTCGCTGCTTCGTCTTGGGTATAAACAACTGCGGTAAATCCAGCATCTTGTATTTTTTTTATATATTTTTCAATCATAATATCTTTAAACCCTGCCATCAATATGTCATCCGACCCAACGCACACATTTTTCTCAACCACGTTCAATTCGCATATTTGAGAGAAATCATTAATTTTACTGCCACTAATAGTGTTTGTTTTTTTATTATTTTTGGCGTAAACTTCGAAAAAACTACCTACTTGCATTAATAAAATTGTATTTTCACCATATTCCTCTTGATAATTTTTTGTTAATTCAAAATATTCTTTAATGAGCGCCATTTTTAAACTATAATATATACACAATTATCTTTAATTGTATTTTATAAATATATCATTTACTATACTTATAAAATAGATCGGTTTATTTGTTAATCTACTCATTTTCAGGTAGACTCACATTAACAAATTCAACATCTTCTCCTTCAACCATAAAATTCATAATTATTTTTTTAAAATAGGAATATATTTCTTCAGGAAGTATTTGTAACTTATAATAAAAAAATTTCAAAATTATTAGTAAAACTGTTACATAAATTGGTAATATTGCCTTTGAATTATGCTCTAATAATACATCATCTTTATATTTTTCGTTATATATTGATATTTCTGTAAAAAAATTATTTTCAGGATCTTCATATTTAACCTTATGTCCATAGACTAGTTTGTGTGTTTTATGTAATTTATAAACAAACCTTTTAAATTTATATTTTTTTACACCTAAAAAATTTTGCATTTTACTTATTAAACTAGATTCATTATCCGTAAATAAATCAACATCTATATCACTTGAATTCGGAAAATAATCATCACGTTGTATACTGCCAAAATAATATATTGGTATATCTAAATAGTATCCCATTTTTAAAAAAAACTGTTTGGCGTATTGGGGCATTTCATTTTTTGTTGTCTCCATATTAAACTAATACAATATTATTTTTTAATAGTTATAAAATCATCATATACTTGTTGATTATGATAAATTTTCAAATAGGTTTTTATAATAAAATGTTTTATATTTGAAAACATTTCACTTGATAACAAATTAAAATCATAATACATTTTTTTAACAATAAATAATAAATAAGTTACAAAAAACGATAAATTACTTGTTGAATTAATATATTGTGTTATTTGTTCTCTATATTTTTCATCATATACTATTATTTCTAATCTTAAATTATTATCAATGTCATTATAACTTGTTTTATAACCATAAACAATATTATTACTATTCGGTATTTTTTGATAGAGTAATCTAAATTTTCGTTTAGGTAAATTTAAAAAATTTTGTAGTTTTACAACTGTACTCTCAATATTATCATTAATAATAATAATATCAATATCACTATATTTTTCTAGGAAATCATATCGTCGTATACTACCCATAAATATTAATTCGGTACCAATATATTCTTGTAGTTTTTTTAAAAATTCGTAATTTTCTTCTGTTATTTTATCTTTTATAGTTTCCATATTAAAATATATAAAGAATTTATATTTATAATTCTTTATCATCCTTAAGTAAATTATGTAACAAGGTATCGGAGTTACTATTTGTAATTTCTCCCGCTAACATTGACGCCTCATACATCTTTCTTATAACATCATTTGGAGCATTGCTTCCCACTTTAATTAAATTATGATCCTTCAAATATGTTTTTATGTCATTAATAGATTTCTTCTTCAATTCTCTTTGTGCAGTTAATACTTGTTTACGTGTATTTCTATCTTTTATTAGAATACCTACACTTCTATTATTTTTTGTTTTTCCAAGTGTATATTTTTTACGAATTGTCCTTTTCAATATTTGTTTATTAGGCGTCTCTTGACCTCCAGTTATTACAGGAGTAGTACTTACATTATTAATATTATTAGTATTATTTGTATTATTAGTAACATTTACTGCGTTATTCTCTATTTTAGGTGTAACTGATCCTAAAGTTGTGGTATTTTCTACCCCAACAATATTATTTTTCTCCTTAATTTTACTTTTTAGTTTGTTCAATCTATTCTCTCTTTCAGTCATATTTGAATTAATAACTACAGATAATTTTGGGTCAGTAACAATCATATTTTTTTGTGTTCTATTCCAATCTTTATAACTAGGTTTAACACCACCTTTTAAACAACCATATGGCACTGTGTTGTCAATATTATATGGTCTCGCCAGTATAACAGGTTGATCTTGTGGTTGTATTATTATCGGTACTGAAATCTCTTCAAGTTCTTTAGGCAAATCTATATTTACATGTGGTAGATTAGTATTTGATAAAACAGTAGGACTTGCCACAAGATTAGAATTTGATAGAAGTGACTGGTAATTTTTTACAGTTTTCCTTTCTAATTCTGCTTTCAACCTTAGTTTATTTGCTTCATTTATCGCTTTTTGTTCATTATCCTTCTTTTGTTTTGATAACGTCTGTAAATAATTTATCGAATCATTAAATTCATCTGTGTATTCTTCTAAATCAATCAAATTAGGTTTACTATTGCTATTGTTAGAAGGTTCGGATAGTTTTTTCTTATTATTTTCTAAACCTTCGGTTTCCCTTATTTTATGTTCCTTAATCCTTTTTAAAAGTTTATTTTTCAAAACATTTGGAGATATCAAAGGAACATTGGTAGGTTTTTCTTTTTTTTCCCGTTTTTTTCTTGTTTTCCCAACACTAAATAAATCCGGATTAATATCTATTGTTTTTTTTGACATGTATTGTATTAATATAATAAACAAAAAACTATTTCTATAAACAACACATTAGGAATAATTATGAATAAATAGAACTATATACTAACTTTTTCATATTTTCCGTTTCCTTTCTATTTTTTATATCATCATTTTTTAAATACATTTCAAAACCTTTTTCTAGATCCTTAAGTGTTATTTTTTTCTTTTCGGAATTAGGTTTACAAAAAACACGTTTGCTATGAGCTATTTTAGTTTTCGCTAAAACTGTCTCAATATCTCTTCCAAAAAATCTTAAATAATCGTAATTTTTCTTAAAGAACTCAACTGATATTTTTGATTCTTCATGTATTTCCCAACCTATATCATTAACTTTTTTAATAAAAATTTTATACAAATCTTCGGCACTATAATTATCTGTTTTAAAACGCCACGTAAATCGTGAATCAAGACCTTGATTACAACTAAAAAAACAATCCTTCAATTCTTTTTCGTATCCAGCAATGATCACCATTAAATTTTCTTTATTATCACTTAACGCCTCACACAATGTATCAATACATTCTTTTGAAAAACTATCTTTCTTATCGGAATTTCCTAAAGCGTACGCTTCATCAATAAAAAGCACACCACCTAACGCTTCTTTAATAACATCACGGGTTTTCATCGCAGTTTGTCCTAAATATCCGGCAATTAAATCGCTTCTAGTGACCTTTTTGAACGTGCCTTTATTTAATACGCCAATATTGCTGTATATTTTACCCATCATTTTCGCGATTTCGGTTTTACCTGTGCCAGGTGGTCCATAAATAACGGTATGCATGAAATCACCTGTTGAGTTTTTATTCTTATGTAAACCCTGAGTAAAATACAAAATTTGGTCAACTATGTTGTTTTTTAATTCCGTCATACCAATCATATTATTCAATTCTTTTAATGGTTCTTTAATATTATGTAGCGCTTTCATATTGATATTATATTCAATTTCAGGATCTAATTTATATTTTTCCGTTAGTTGAATAATATCATCAATATTATTGATTTCGGCTTCGATATTTATTGTTTCCTTAATTTTGATAGAGTTAGGGTTCTCTTTTACTTTAACTGCGCAATCAATATAAGGATCTATTCTTCTAGAACAAGGTTTAAATAATTTACTAACAATTATTTCTTTTGGTCTTTCTTTTTCATTTATTGATTCTTTATATTCATTTGGGTCATCAATATCCATATCTATACTTGTATTCTGACAAGTATTCTGACCTGTAAAATTACTTGAATCATGATTATTTTCATCATATTTTTTTATTATTTTGTCAATAATTGAGTTTATTTTAAATTCAGCAAATGTGGTTTTTCCTATACTAGTATTAAGAGGTGTAGTTTCTTCATTTATAGTAGATTCTTGTTTTTCTTCTTTATTAATATAAGGTTCACTTTTATCAAGTGTAATTAAAAATTTATTGTAATTATGAATCCGCATAGGGTCCATTTTCATCTTGAGTTTATTTTTACGATTTAACATTATTTTATATTATTGTTTTTCATTTATATCTTTTTAAAATATTTTATTAAAATGAAAAATAAATACATTATTAAAACAATTTAAAAATAAATTGAAATGTAAAATAACCGCAACAATAATGAACATAAATAAAACCATAGATATAGCAAAAATGAATTCTAATTCCGCTTCTTCTTCTAATCAAAAAGAAAATATATTTGATATCGAAAATGACCAATATATTGAAACCCCTTGGCATATTATTGAATCTTATTTCAAGGGACAACACTTGGAAAGATTAGTTCGACATCAATTGGAATCGTATAATAATTTCGTAGGGTACCAAATTATTAAAACGATAGAAATGTTCAATCCGGTTCACATTGTATCTGAGCAGGATTTTGATCCAGTATCAAAAAAACACTCACTAGAAATATACGTTACATTTGAAAACTTCCAAATTTATAGACCGCAAATTCACGAAAATAATGGCGCAATTAAACTCATGTTTCCTCAAGAAGCGCGTTTGCGTAATTTCACATACGCGTCTGCTATGACCATTGATATTAATATAAAATATATTATAAGATCAGGAGCAAACCTAGATAACATGCAAACATTTTATAAGACCATTCCAAAGGTTCATATTGGTAAGTTGCCTATTATGTTGAAATCAAACATTTGCGTATTAAATCAATATAAGCATTTTGAAAATACGCAAACAGGTGAATGTAAATTTGATTCTGGTGGATACTTTATTATTAACGGTTCTGAAAAAACAGTACTAGGACAAGAGCGCGCTGCCGAAAATCGCGTATATTGTTTCAATGTTTCCAAGAATAATACAAAGTATACTTGGATTGCTGAAATTAAATCGGTTCCAGATTTTAAATGTATTTCGCCAAAGCAAATCAATATGATGATTAGTTCAAAAAATAATGGTTTTGGAAATGCTATATATGTTCAGATGCCACGTGTAAAACAACCAATCCCATTATTTATTGTATTTAGAGCGTTAGGTGTTATTTCAGATAAGGATATTTGCGACAAAATATTATTGGATATTACAAATGAAAAAAATAAACCAATGTTAGAAACATTACAAGCGTCTATTATTGAAGCGAACAAACATTTATCACAAGAAGAATGTATCAAATACATTACTAGTTTTGCGATGTATACTCCTATAAATATGGATAAGGAAACCGGCGCAAAAAAGAAATTAGAGTTTACTATGGACATTTTAAGTAATGATTTATTCCCACATTGTCATAACCAAACCCAAAAGATTTATTTCCTTGGATACATGACTAATAAGTTACTAATGGCTTCTTTTGAAATTGTAAAACAAGATGATCGTGATTCATATATAAATAAGCGTGTTGATTTAACAGGAACTCTTTTGAATAATCTTTTCAGAAATTATTTTAACAAATTGGTTAAGGATATGGAGAAACAAATTATAAGGGAAATTAATACTGGATCATGGAAATCTACAGATGATTATGAAAACATTATAAATTTGACAAATATTTATAAAATTATTAAGTCAACAACAATAGAAAATGGATTAAAACGCGCATTGTCAACTGGTGATTTTGGAATTAAACATACAAACTCAAATAAGGTTGGCGTTGCGCAAGTATTAAATCGTTTAACATATGTTTCTAGTTTAAGTCATGCGCGCAGAATTTCAACTCCAACTGATAAGAGTGGTAAGTTAATTCCTCCTCGTAAATTACATAATACCTGCTGGGGTTATTTATGTCCCGCAGAAACTCCAGAGGGTCAGAGCGTTGGTGTTGTTAAAAATTTAAGTTATATGACACATATTACTATTTACTCGAATTCATTATCATTATATGAATATATTACACCTAGTATAATTAAGTTAGATGATGAATCTTTAACATCAAAAGATATATATGAAAAGGTAAAGGTATTTATTAATGGTTCTTGGGTTGGAATTACTGATAGTCCTCAAGAATTGTATTTGATGTTAAAAGATAAAAAATATAAGGGTATTATTAATATTTATACTTCAATTGTATTTGATTACAAATTAAAGGAAATTCGTGTTTGTAATGACGCAGGTAGATTAACTAGACCTTTATTGCGAATTAAAGATAAAAATATTCTAGTTAATGATGATATTATTGACAAACTCAAAAAATCAGATTTGACATGGGATAATTTATTGACTAGTAGTAAAATCGATGAATCTATTTTAGAATATATTGACCCTGAAGAACAAAGTTGGTCTATGATCGCCACAAAACCTAGAGATATTGTTAATAAAGATAATACTTCGACAATTCATAAATATACTCATTGTGAAATTCATCCATCAACTATTTTTGGAGTTCTTGCGTCTTGTATTCCATTTCCTGAACATAATCAGTCTCCTAGAAACACATATCAGTGTGCACAAGGTAAGCAAGCAATGGGTGTTTATGTAACAAACTACGAAAATCGTATGGATAAAACTGCGTACGTGTTGAATTATCCTACAAGACCATTAGTAGACACTCGCATTATGAATATGATTCAACTTAATAAAATTCCATCTGGTACAAATGTGATCGTCGCTATTATGACTCACACAGGTTACAATCAGGAAGACTCGTTGTTAATTAATCAAGGATCAATCGATCGTGGTATGGCATTAGTAACTGTTTATCATACTGAAAAAGATGAAGACAAACAGAAGATTAATGGTGATGAAGAAATCCGTTGTAAACCAGACGCTAGTAAAACTAAGGGGATGAAGTTTGGAAATTATAATAAAGTAAACTCAAAAGGTGTTGTTCCTGAAAATACTCTTGTTGAAAATAACGATATTATTATTTCAAAAATCACACCTATTAAAGAAAATAGAAATGATCACACGAAGGTGATTAAATTTGAAGACCAAAGTAGAAAATATAAGACTGTTGAGGAGACTTATATTGATAAAAATTATATTGATAGAAATGGTGAAGGTTATAATTTCGCCAAAGTTAGACTGCGCACTGTGAGAAAACCAGTAATTGGTGATAAATTTAGTTCGCGTCATGGTCAGAAAGGAACTGTCGGAAATATTATTCCTGAGTGCGACATGCCTTTTACCAAAGATGGTGTCAAACCTGATATCATTATTAATCCTCACGCAATTCCATCTCGTATGACTATTGGACAATTAAAAGAAACACTGCTAGGCAAGGTCTTGGTCCAATTAGGATTGTTTGGTGACGGTACATCATTCGGTGAATTTGACATTAAAGACATTTGCAAAGAGTTGATAAAACTTGGTTACGAATCCAATGGTAATGAATTGATGTATAATGGACTAACAGGTGAACAACACGAGTGTAGTGTATTTATCGGTCCAGTCTTTTATCAGCGTCTCAAGCACATGGTTAATGACAAAGCACATAGTCGTTCCATTGGACCAATGGTAAATCTAACTAGACAACCTGCCGAAGGACGTTCTCGTGATGGAGGTTTAAGATTTGGTGAAATGGAACGTGATTGTATGGTGAGTCATGGTGCTGCTAGATTTACTAAAGGGCGAATGTATGATGCGTCTGATAAATATTCTGTATTCGTTTGTAAAAAGTGCGGACTAGTTGCTTCATATAATGATCAACTACATATACATCATTGCCGAGTATGTGATAATCGCACAGATTTCTCCTATGTAGAAATACCATATGCGTGTAAATTGTTATTCCAAGAATTAAATACAATGAATATTGCGCCACGATTAATGACGGATAAATAAATATTTTGAACAATTAAAATAAAATAAATCAAATTAGATTAATTTGATCTATAATGATCTAATTTTTTATATGTAACATTTTTATTATATTTACAAATAACGATATAAATATAATAAAAAATATTATATTAAAATATAATGACGATAATTAATGGAATTGAAATAGATAATATTAATTATAAAGTAAATGATATTAAATTAGCGATCGCTAATAATGACCCAATTGAAGAAAAATTAAATGTAATCATTGTAATTTCGAATCCTTGTTTATATGCTAAGCGATATATATTATTAAAGGAGTTTGTTAAACGAATAGAAGAAGAAGAAGATCATGTAAATTTATTTATTGTTGAAATGATATACGAAAACCAAAAGTTTATTATTACTGATAAAAAAAACAAAAATCATTTACAACTTAAAACAGAGACGCCTATATGGCATAAAGAAAATATGGTGAACCTAGCAGTCAAAAATTTATTGCCCTCTAATTATAAAGCTTTCGCATGGATTGATGCCGACATTGAATTTGAAAATAATTCTTGGGCGTTAGATACATTAAAAATATTAAATGGTTGTAAAGATGTTGTTCAATTGTTTAGTCATTGTGTAGATATGAGCGCTGATTATACAAACTTAACTATTTTTAATAGTTTTGGATATAGTTTTAACAAAAATAAGAAATATACAACATCCGGAAATGATTATTGGCATCCCGGATATGCTTGGGCGATAACAAGAAAAGCGTACGAAAAAATTGGCGGATTATATGATAAAGGAGTATTAGGTTCAGGGGATAGTATAATGGCGTTATCATTTATTAATAAATGTGATGTAATGAATAATAATGAGTATAACAAAGATTATAATAATAGTATGTTAGATTATCAAATAAAAGCGAGTAAGTTACGTCTTGGATATGTACCTGGAGTTATTAGACATCATTATCATGGTTCAAAAAAGAATCGGCAATATACTGAAAGGTGGAAACTCTTAATGAAACACCAGTTTTCCCCTATAGAACATTTAACTTATGACAATCAAGGTATATTAATTCCTACAAAAATGTTTTCTTGTGATTTTAAAGAAGACATTATGGATTATTTTAGAGAGAGAAAAGAAGACGAATAATACATTTTATACGTAATTTAATACTTAATTAAATAATTTAATGCTATGTATGGATTTACTACATTAATCGCATTACCTGAACCAGTTGAATCAGTTGTAAACGTATGTGTATGCCCATTATGTGATCCTGTTGTGAATGTATGTGTATGATCACCATTATTATTAACTGTAATATTCGCATATCCTATATTAGTTACAGGTCCTGAACGATAAATAAAATTATTATCACTATCTGTACCACCACTTGTACCATAATTATTATTTCCTCCCTGTCCTAAATTCTCAGCAAAATATGCGTCAGCATATGTATGTGTATGACCACTATCAGATGCACTGTGATTATGTGTTCCTGCGGAGTCAGATGTTCCTGTATGTGTATGTGAACCATCTGATACTGTAGTTCCTGTATGATTATGTGATGGTAACTGATTTACACTTAAAGTAACTGTTTTACTACCACCGGTATTTCCTAAATTAAAATTAGTTACATTTGATTTACCTACAGGAACCTTTTCCTTCAAATTTGGTAAAACAAAATAGTTTAAGTCTGAAGCATTACCATATGTATTACCTATTATATTATATAAATCTGAATAAATACTTTTTAACACTTGACTTCCATCACAAATTAACCAACCATCTGGTGCGGAGTGACCGGCGTAACATATAATTGAACCGGTAGGATTAACATATTTTTTATTAACAAGTAATTCTTTACTATCAGTAGTTAGAACAATCGACATATATATTATATATATATATAAAATATTTAAGGCGTTATTTAATTCTAGATAAAAATATATCTTAATTTTTCTACTACATAAGTTGTGCTAGCAAATAATAATCCACCCCATAATGTGTCTATAATTACAGATATTATAGACCAATTACTAAATAGAGCATAATTTGTTGTTTCATAAACACCATAAATAACAATACCTAATAAAAATGCATCGGTAACACTTTTACGAGGTTTAATAATAAAATAATTTAATCCAGTTATTAAAAATATGTAGCAAATAGCGGCGCCAAAATAATTTATCTTTAAAGGTGTACCTTGAACAAGTTTTACTTGATTATTAAAATAACCCTTCATTACGTTTAAATAAACAAAATCTAGTGAAATCATAACTATGGCACTTAATAACATTAAAAAATCAAACATTATATATTATATTAATATTTTTTATAATTTATAAAAAATGAATGATTTAGATAAAGTTCTAATTAAATAAACTTTTTTTACTATAGTATTATATATAAATGTCTATAGGATATAGTAACCCAATTGGTGGAAGTAATGTTGCCTTTAGTATCTTTGTAAAAGATCCTGCAAGTTCTGGAGGCGCTATTCGTGGATGGATGCCTCAACAAACACAAAATGTCGATAAAAGATATCCTGAATATGAGCAAATACGTTGGATTTTGAAGGATGCGTGGAATACAACTTATCCCAGTCAATTAAGAAGAAATAATTTGAAACAATCTATTACAACTCCTTTTAGGGCGGTTAATAACGCCGGCGACCTTTTAAGTCGTGAAAATTATTCTTGTGGTGGCACTTGTCAGTCATTTCAGAGCAGACCTGGTCTTAAAGGTTTAAGACAACGTTTTGGTGCTATTCAAGCAAGTTGTGTACCATCCGCATCATATAACAGTCTTCAATTGATTAATAATATTCCTGCTGCGGCGTGTAACGTTAAATATGTTTATGATAGTTCTGATTATACTACATATTTGAAACAACGCGCAGTCAACAAGAATTACAATGATCTTACATATGGTGGTGATGATTCTAAATCAAGTCAATCTGCTTTAAGAGCAGTTAGACGCTACTAAATCCAATTTTCTTATGAAGTTGTAAAAATTATATCAAAATAATTTTAGCAATATTTCTTTATTATATTATTTATATATTATTTAATATAATTATGCAACAAAATATAGATATAACTTTTAGTGACAATATATTTCTAGTAGGTTTTAAGAAACTTTATGAAATTGAAGAAGTATTTAACATATTAGCGTGTATTCATATAAAGGATGATATTTATTTAGATGAAGGAAAAACTATTAGCATATTTTTTATTATTCCAGAAGAAATGTTAATACATGATAAAAGTAAGAGTAGCGAACAAATTGATACTACAATTTATCAATTGTATGATGAGTTTAAAAATTATAGCAAATTTAAATTTATATTTAATTTTACATTAAGAGAATTTTTAGAGAATATTATACCAAATCTTAATAAAAATACTTTTTGTTATATTTTTGGTCATGGTAATCCTATAATTAAAGATTTAGGTCACCAATCAGAAATAGTTATAGGCGATGATATTTTAACAGGTGAAAAAATAAATCATTTTTTTAATCGAAATGCTAATGGTATTTATCTATTTTTTCAATACGCTTCTTGCTATAATGCATTAATGTTTACTAAAAAAAATATTCATGAACGTATTTTATCAATTCAAGATATTGAATGTCAATCAATGCGCGCTGAATTTTCATGTAAAGCAGTCGCAAAAAATCACCTTTTTTCTCAATATAACAGTTTAAATGATATTTTAGAGAAAAGTAGTCAAAATAATAAAGTATGTATATATAAAAATTTACATATAGATGACATTATAACCTTTACTTTGTATGATAATCATACAGAAAAAGATTACGATTCTTCTAACAGTGACACAGATAATTATGAATATTATGAAAGTTACGCAGGTGTTGGAAATGAAAATTACGAAAGTAGCGGAGGAAAAAGTAGGAAGATTAAAAGGAAGAAGACTAAGAGGAAGAGTAGGAAGAGTAAAAGGAAGAGTAGAAAGACTAAGAGGAAGAGTAGAAAATAATAAAATAAACAGTGGATATATATGAAGAAAAGACCAACACGTATTATTAATACCACTATACCAAATCAGCATATTAATAATATAAGCATTTCAAATCTTATTAATATTTTCAAATGTTCAAGGTGTAATAAATATAACAATATTATTCAATCACCAGTCCAAAATTGTCTTTTTTGCGGAAATCCAAATTATGTTATGAAAAAGTAATTTAGATCTCTACTTTTTTTAAAAGTATATATATAAATGACAACTCCATACGCAGTATCTACAAATATTGGTTCTATGTCCTATAATAATTATGTAAATGCTCCAATCACTGGACCATTAAGCACAAATCAAACACCTGCGCAAATTCCGTATCATAGTTATGGAACATTAGTTGGAATCAGACCAACACCACCTCAATTTTACCCTTCTCAAGAACCTGTTTACGCTGATATGAATACAAATGCCAGATATCATTATTTAAGAACTTCTGTAAGTAATCAAGCGTTGCAACGACAAATAGCTTTAGCAAAAGCGTCATCGCCACAAACATATGTCATTAATTCGTCTCAAAGACAAGTCCCTGTATCGTCTCATACAAATTATATTCCTCCAATTGATGGGTCATTATATATTAATACCCTTAAAGCAAATGCAGTCGGACAAAGTGCGTATAAAGTTGGACTACCAATTGCCGCGCCTATTACAACCAAAAACTATATGCCAAGTAGTACTCGAAGTAGTTTAAGAAGAGCGCGTTCAGGTGGATGTACCGCACCAAAGAAGAAGGGATCTATTTATAATACAAGTTTATCTAATGGACAAGTTTGTGCTTGGGGAGCAATAGTGCGTCAAAATTATTAAGAATTATTAAGAATTATTAATATTTTTATATTTTTTTATATTTACAATATGTATAATATGTCTACGCGTTCATCCGGTTCTTTGACACCCATGTATGGTTTAGGATCACAATCTCGTACTGTAGGTGCTGTTCTTCTTGGCAGTCCTCGTACAAAAGTTGGTTCTGCTAATAGAATATATAACTATGTCGCTGCCACACAAGGCAAGAGTTATGCTTTGCAATACATGAGAGATATTAGTGGTCTCGGTCCTTATATAATTCAAGGTAGCAGACTTGTTTGGAATTAAATAAATATTAACTTATTTTATAATTTACATAAAATATAAAATATAAATTATAAAATTTATAAAAAATTATATACATAATACATATAAATGAACAAATATGTTGTTGAGTTTTTAGGAACTATGCTTCTAGTTTTTGTTATTTTTGTTACAGGAAATTGGGCGGCCATTGGCGCTGCTTTAGCAGTTGGTGTTTTATTGGGCGGTCCTGTTTCGGGTGGTTCATTTAATCCTGCTGTTACCATTTCGCTTTATAGTGCTGGTAAATTATCTCAATCGGATGTGCTACCATATATAATTGTTGAAATTTTAGGTGCTTTAGCTGCTTTTTATGCGTACCAACATTTTGTTAACAAGGCGTAAATAATTTCATAAAATTATAATATAATTTCTTTTAATATATTATAAAATGCCTAAAAGTAATAGAATGAGAAATAGAAGCAGAAGTAGAAGTAGGAAAGGAGGCATGTGGCCTTTTGATAGCGCTTCAACTGGTAGTAGTTATGGTTCATCAATGAGTAGTTTGTGGGACAAACTTACTGGTAAAAAAACAGATAACACATATGATTATGGAGCTGCTAGTATGAATTCTAGTTATGGCGCTGCCGGTATGAATTCCGGATATGGTGCTGCCGGTATGAATTCCGGATATGGAGCTGCTAGTATGAATTCTAGTTATGGTGCTGCCGGTATGAATTCTGGTTACGGAGCTGCCGGTATGAATTCCGGATATGGTGCTGCCGGTATGAATTCTGGTTATAGCGCTGCTAATTACGGAGCTGCTAGTTACGGAGGTAAACGAAGAAGAATGCGTGGAGGAAGTGTTACACCAAATATGCCGCTAACTGGTTTAGCGTCTAGTGCATCTCCTGTTTCTAATATGCAAACAGTTAAGGCACAAACATGGGTTGGTGGAAGAACCAGAAGACGTCGCCATAGACATGGTAAATCGTGTAAACATAGAAAACATTAAATTATAAAATAATATAAAACTTTTGTAATATATTATTTAATATGGAATTAGTAGTTGAATCAGATATATATAGTCCAAGTATTGATGATAAAGGAAATTATATAGATAAAATACCATCTTTTAACAATATAAAGAATGGTCTACGTTGTCCTTGTGGAACTAGAAAAGATAAAACATATGATTGTACATCCTATTTCTCAAATCATATCAAATCAAAAACACATCAAAAATGGTTATCAGACTTAAATATGAATAAGGCAAATTATTTTTTAGAGAATGTTCAATTAAAAGAGACAATAAATAATCAAAAATTAGTAATATCAAAATTAGAAAAGGAAATAAATATAAAATTAAAAACAATTGATTATTTAACTCAACAAATGGCGTTAAAAGATTCAAATCATCATACAATAAATTTATTAGATTTTGACTAAGTATTTTAACGTGATTTTTCAATAAAACGGTGTAAAATATATAACCCAACTACTGCTAATCCTGCAAAATATAATTGCGCAATAATATCATCTGGCATTTCAACAGGTGCCGCATTTTCAGCAATACTTGTCTGAAACGATTCTTTACATTTCGCTTTTGTTATAGGATTTGTTTTATTAGGAAAACTACAAGGGTCTATATTTTGAATGTCAGCAACAGTAACAAAATGTGTTTCACTTGATTTTGTATTATTGTTATTAATTGTTTGCATAGTTATTTCTTGGCATGGTGGTGTTGCACCGGACATAAAAGATTGCAATATTGCGAATGGATTTAGTGCATTTAAATTTCCCATTGATCCTGGTATTAAACCTTCAAAATCTGAAAAGTTTACACCCATTCCACTTGATATAAAAGGAATATCACCATTAGGAACATTATTAATATAAATGTATCTATCAACTTGGTTATTTGAAGCGTCCGATGAATTATCAACACATTTGGCGCCAGTTTTTAGAAAAAATTTGTTTCCTAAAGGTCCACCTGTTGCTGACGCCTTACTTTTTCCTGAAACCAATAATTCTACATAATTAATTAGTCCATCTATATTATTTGATAATTGTTGTATTGTACCTTTATCACTCATACCAATTTGTGAAGGCGATTTGATATTTTTATAATATGGATAGGTAGGACCTAGTAATTTATCTTGAACACCTCCGGCGTCATTTAATACTTGTTGAAATATATTAGACATTATATTAAATTATATAAATATTTTTATTTTATATAATTTAATTTGTTGTAGTAGATGTTGAATTAGATGTTGAATCAGATGTTGAATCAGATGTTGAATCAGATGTTGTAGTTCCAGTTATTTGTGCTTCCGATCCACCAGTCATTTGGTTTGTATAATCATTTTGTGCTTGAACTAAACTATTAACCTGACTTTGTAAACCAGCGTAATTACCACTTAAATCTTGAAATAGTTGTTTTAATCCAGTTAGTTCATCAACCTGTTTCTTTAATACAATAATATTCCCAGCGTTTTGTTGGGCTAATATCATTGGATCTTTACCATAAGGTTTATATTCTGAATCATTATTGGTTAATCCTTCTATAACGCTATCCCCAAAATATGCTAAAAGTATTTGATAAATAATTAAAAAGGAAAAAAATAATACCAATATGTTTATCAATGTTAACATTAATATAATATAATATTACTTTTATTTTCTTTAATAATAATATAAATGTCAACCGCTTATTATCCACAAGGAATGAGATCAATGCCAGCATCAGGATATAACCATAAAAGCACTTATTTTACTAAACAATATTTACCATGGAAGGGAATAGGTCTTGGAAGTAATCCTGTTGGAACAGCTCCTGGACATATTCGACCTTTAACAAATAATGATCCTGGCAACGTATTTCAAACAGGTTTTGGATTGGCGAGACCAATTAAACATTTTAGAAAGGGTAGAGTTATTCCTTCCGAACCTGTGACCGCAAATAATTTAACTGGTAAAGACCCGCATAATAGTAATATTAATATTAATATCAATGAAGCGGATTTAATTAATTACAATATGAATAGATTTGTCGCATCTAGTAAAGGCGCATCATTGGGTGGTGGCGCAGGCGGTCGTGGTTTACTTAATGAAATGCTTGATAATCCAGGCAGTTTTATTATTAAACAAAATACACTAAATGTTAACGGACAATTTAATGATTTACAACAAGATTGTAAAACATGTGAAGGAGTAGGTATTATTTCTTCATATTACCCAAATAATACTTATTTAACAGAGAACCCTGAACCAAATACAATGAATCCTGTTTTATGTTGTAATGAAGAATATAAAGCTAAAAGGCGAGCAATTTACGCTAATACAAATTTAAAGAAAAACTATTACACAACACATAAACAATATTTACAAAATAGATGTAAAACATATGACCAAAAGGTGTTTAATTTTCAACAACCTCGTCCTGTTGAAATTACGGATGCACTACTACAATCAGGTGTTACTGTATCTGAATTAGCAAACGCCAAACCTGGCAGTGCTCTTGCAACAAGCAATACATATGTAGCAAATTGTTATCCTAACGCTGAAATTTATGACGCTACTGAAGATGCATTAGTTATAAAATTGTTGAATATTTTATTAAATATGGGAATAATTACACAAGCGCAAGTGACCGCTTATGAAGCGCTTGAAAATGCGTATAACTTTGATACATTATTTAATTATTTGAACTCTTTACCTGAAAATCAAAAGGTGCGAGCAATTGCTGAATTTGAAGCTTTTATTAATAATCCTTATTGGGGTGTACCATTTGCAGGACCATCAAATCCAAATGGTTGTAAACTTACTGTATATAAACCAAATAATCCTCAGTTTGCAGTTCAAGGTGCTGTTGAAAGTTCTACAAGAATGCTTAAATTGAATGTTGATACTATATCAACAAATGCCGCTGCTATACATAATAAGAATAGTTATATCAATTATGAAAAAAATAAGGTGCCAAATTGTAATAGTCCCACAATATTTCAATTTCAAAATAAGAAACTATGTTACTATAAATCTTTACCTGAATATCAGAATCCCAAATCACAACCAAGTCCATACCGATATTATCCTACTGCTGTATTTAGTTCTAATCACTTCTCTCAATCACCAAATACATATAATACTACATCAGGATCTGCTGCTTATAAATAAATTATTTGTCTAGTTCTACATTTATTCTCTCATTTCGCCAACGTTCAAACACTATTTTGTGGTAGGGATAGTCTTCAATTTTTAAAACCGAATGTTTAAATTCTTCTGTTAAAATTGGGTCTACATTTCCGTTATCAAATGCGTCGTCACGTATGGTTATCTCTAATGACTTATCTAAATTTGTAATTTTTTCAATAGGTATTCTACATTCTGGACAATTAAAATGATTATAATTCATTATTTTATGAATACAATCATTATGAAACATATGATAACAATTAAGTCTAGAACAACTAATAAACTTGTTGTTTTCTTGATTTTCTGGATAAAATAAGGTACATAAACATACAGAACATAATTTATTTAAGAACTCGGATTTATTTGATTTATATAATTGAAAAGGACTCTGATATTCCATTAATATTTTTATATATTTTTCTTTAAGTTGTTTTAACAATTTATTATATAAAATGCAAAGTTTTTCGAAAATCCAAGATTATTTTTGAAAAGTCATTTTTGGACATTTATTTTTGTCCATTTTTGAAAAATGAAAATACTTTTGGGAATTTGAAAAACGTGAATTTTTGAGTTTTTTACTGAGACCATAAAAAAAATTAGCGTCTCACACCTAAAAAAAGTTTTACAAATTTGTGACGATAAATTTTTTTTTGAAAAATATATATGAAAAAATACAAATTTAAAATTATTTTCTATTTTAGTTATATGGAAACGCCAGGAAACGCAATTCTGCCAAATTCTGCTCTGAAATATTATTGTAATTTTTGTGACTATGGAACGTCTAAAAAGAGTAGTTTCGACGACCACAATTTGTCAGCAAAACATAGAATGGAAACCAAAAGTAAACAAATGGAAACGCCAGGAAACGCAATTCTGCCCAAAATGTTTTTTTGTGAAAATTGTGAAAAAAAATTTAAGAATCGTTCTGGATTATGGAAACATAATAAAATTTGTAAAAATAATGATGACATTGATAAAAAAAATGAAGGACCAACAGACAAAGAACTTATGATGATGGTAGTACAACAAAATGCAATGTTAATTAAAGAAAATAGTGAATTTAAAAATATGATGATGGAAGTTATTAAAAATGGGACACATAATACAACACATACAAATTCACATAATAAGACATTTAATTTACAATTATTTTTAAATGAAACGTGTAAGGATGCAATGAATATCATGGATTTTGTTGATTCTCTCAAATTACAACTTTCTGATTTGGAAAATGTGGGAAAACTAGGTTATGTAGATGGTATCTCAAAAATAATAGTACATAATTTAAATTTACTCGATGAAACAAAACGACCAGTTCATTGTACAGATTCAAAGAGAGAAGTAATGTATGTAAAGGATGAAGATAAATGGGAAAAAGAAAATGATAATAAATCAAAAATGAGAAAGGTTATAAAGCATATTACACATAAAAATTCTAAATTATTAAAGGATTTTAAAGCAAAATATCCAGATTGTGAAAAAAGTAATTCTAGGTTCTCAGATAAATATGATAAACTTGTGATAGAAGCGTTTGGAGGTAAAGGTGATAATACAGATGAAAAGGAAAATAAAATTATAAAAAAAATTGCCAAAGAGGTTATAATTGATAAATAAATAATTATATTTACTCAAAATATGATTATTATACTTATATAACATCCTTTATCGTTTCAATTAATTCATTATCTCCAAATACTTCTATAGTTAAATCTATATTTTCTTCTATATTAAATTCTATATTATCTTCTAAATCTTTATTATCTTTATTATCATCATTATCATGATTATTATCATTATTATTCTTATTATCCTTATCATCCTTTACTATAGGTAAAAAAATATTTGTTTTTTCGGAAAATTTATTATAGGGAATTTGTAATTTTTCACACCAATAAACAGATTTTTGTATATTACATTTTTTAATAGTCTCTATTTTTTCATCCTTATTTTTATTTTTAAGAATATTAATTATTTGATCAAGAGATTCTAATTGTTGTTGTCCTATTATAATATTAATATCATCTATTTTGTTAGTAAAATAACACGGTATTTCATAATCAATAATCGATATAATATTTCTATTATTTAAATTTCTTATAAAACTTTGTAATTTATAATAATTAGATTTATGTATTTCTAATTTTGCTTCATCTACAACATTAAAATTTTTACACACTATGTATTTTTCAAAACTAGTTATATTACTTGTGTTTGGTTTTATAATATATACTTTTTCAAATAATGAAGATAATATATATATTAAATCAACAATTGGTTTGTGAAATATATAATCTATTTTTATCATACTTGTACCACCAATAGATTGATATCTTAATATAGTCATCATAAATTCAATTAACTTAGTTATATATAAATTAATATCTTTTTGTGGTTTATTAAAAAAAATAAAATCAAATTTTAAACTATTTATGTTTTTATACATTTCATCGGTGTTATCAGTATAATTTAAAAATATATCATCAAAAATATTATCACGCATCATTTGTATACATTCGTTTGAATCTTCGCAGATTGACGACACATGTAGAGTCTTAATTTGTTTATCATTATATAAATCAAAAATATTCAAAGTTACAAATATTTCTAATAAATCATAAAACACATTAGTTTGGGGTTTTAATTTACTAACAGAATATTTTGATCCAGGAACTTTATTAAAAATATACTCATATGGATGAACTATTTTAATTAATTCGTCATAATTATTAAATAACGCATTATCCTCTTTCGAACAAAGATTATCTATTTGTGTTTTAATATTATTATAAAAATTATATAAACTATAAGATCTATATATTTGACATTCATTAATATCATCTTGAGGATTAACATATAAAAAATTATAAATTTTTGGTAATAAATAATAACTCATTTGATTATTATATATTATTAATTTTTATTTAAGTAATTATTAATTTTTATTTAAGTGATTAAAATTTATTCTTCGTCATCATCTTCAATTATTAATTTTACCGCTTTTTTGGGTTTATCTTCCTTGGGTTTCTTGGTTTTCTTCGCTACTTTTTCAATTACAACCGGAGGTAACTCGTCAACTGCTTCAGTCGCGGCAACAAGCAATAATTTTTTACTCAATTTACGAACCTTAGATTTCTTTTCTTTTCTAACTACTTCTTCCTTAGCAGCAACAGCAACACTAATTGCGTGTTTAGTTTCTTGTGTATTTCTAGTAATACCTGATTCTTCATATTCTCCCAATTCTAACTCAACCTTTTCAGTATTTACTTCTCTGATTTTTTTATAAACAAAATATCTGTTTAAGAATGAAATTTTCTTCTCGAACGCCGTCATATTTGCTGCGTTTTCAAAATCCTTTTCCTTATATTTATTTTTTTTAATTTCTTCTAACATATTGTTAAATAATTCACTAAATAACCCAGAACCTTCTGGTAATCCGAGTTCCTGTGCTTCAACACGGTCAATTATTTTGAAACCATACGCTTCAAAAACACGATCTAAATAATCAAAATTAATCAAGAATTCTTGTATATTTTGGTTAATCGACTCTTGATAAACATCAATTCTGTAACCGATACTACTTGAATCATCATCAAATGTATCCGCACCATAACCCTTAGTTATCTCCCAAATCTTCTTTTCATCTTCCATAATTTTCACACTTTCACCGGTCTTTATTTTTCTTAACATATTAAATACAAGTTTACCATCATAGGCAGTGCCAATAAAGTAACCATTTAATTTTGTACACTCAGCAACGTTTCTCAAAAATCCTTGGAGTGTGTCTGGATTTTCAAAGAAATAGTGCATAGCAAATTGACACGATGAAACATTAAAACCATCTTCACCTTTGCCATATTGTCTCGCTACACCTTTACCGATTTTATCAGATTCTTTAGGTCCATAACCAAACACGGCAGAAGTTATTACTTTTGCTTTATCATTTAACATAGCGTCACCATTTCTAATATTATACGCACTATTGCCATTTACAAATAAAGCGTAAGGCATTGTTTTATTTTGTTTTTTCATGTTTAAATATCTAGCGCAAGCGCCATTTAATCTATTTTCTAAATTGTCTTTTGATATGTCAATACCAAATACAAATGATAATTTTGAAGCAATCCATTTGGGCAAATCACCTGCTTTACCACAAGCGTAATCAATTAAAGTATCACCTTGTTTTGTTACACTTTTAATTAGCAATTTTTTTACATATAAGTTGTGGAAGTTTTTCATAGCTTCTGTTTTTAATTTGCCTGTTGGAGTATTGTAATATACATCTTCACTAACAATTACATCTGGTATACCTTGCCCTGTTCTTATCATATCTTCGGTGATAATACCTACAGGATGTATTGATTTCCAATTTTCATTGGCAGTTTCAAAGGAATTACCATATTGTTTTTGCCCCCTTCTATATTGAGATGTTTTATCATATCTAACTCTTAATGGAACCCATTTCCAACCATCTTCTCTATCAAAATCATATCTAAATTCTACAATTGTATTATCAGTAAAGACATCACCCTCTTCAGAAAACATTTGCTTTACACCATTTTCATCATATCTTAACATAATGTTACAAATTCCCGCATTTGGATCATATGGTTCAGTTGGATAAAAGCGTCTAGGCATATATTCATTTGAGTGACGATTATCCTCATGTTTTTTAAATTCTGGTAATTTATCATCAATTATATCTTGACAAGGATTAATATATCCGTCTTTTTTCTCATCAAAACCGCATCTTAACTCAATTGTTTTATATTCATTTAACTGTGCCATAGCAGAACAAGTATTTAATCCATCTTCAAATAATGGTGTAATTTCATCTTCACCATTGTTAGATTTTACTGTAGTTATCAAGAAATCAACTGTATTTTGATGAGGTGGTTTCCATTTAAATGAATAATCCCATGTGATCTTTGTTTTCGGTCCACATTCACCAATTTTATCAGAACCAACACCAAAATACATATGCGTAAATATTAGACCGTCAGTTTCATATTCAAATCTATGTTGTTCTGCTTTTGACAAAATTTGGTCACAACCATTAAATATACTTTGCTTAGGACTCATTGGATAAAAATCCTTACACATAATTCTCATTGGTGAAATCAAGTCGCCACTCTTTTTATACCTTTGCAAAAATGATTTCACGGTTGTTTCATCTTTTACAGATACATCTGTTATGGAAACCGGTTTTATAATATGTAATAAATAACGAAGTATATAAAAACGCGATTTTTTAACATCTTCATCAACAGTTGACATAAATGGAAATGTTCTGACATCATCTTTTTTGTAATAATAAATATCAAAAGCAGCGTATAAATTTATAAACTTCCCGGTTTTATCATGTGAAATTAATTCACCATCAAATAAACAATCAAAGCATTCTTCATTTTGTGTTTTTGCTCCAGTGAATATAATATCCATGTTAGTATTTATAAGATATATTTTACCCTTATCATTTATAAACATTAAATGACGTTCTCCGTCTGCTTTTTCTGTAACAACAAAATCCTTTCTTATATTAGGATATGTTGAATTCTCATCGATCGTAGCGATATTGGTTCGCTGTAATGTTTTCGAATTGGGACCAATGAAATTCTTATTTTCGATTCTTTTACTTGGATCAAAATTATCCTTCCAAATCATTTTCATGTATGTTTCCATAACTTCTCTCTGTTCAGGATATGAAATAGGATAATTTGTTCCTTGTAATCCACAAAGTACATATTTAATGACTTTTCTTAAAGAAGCAACTATTAATTCAGGTGTGTCAAATGATGTTGCAGGACCAATTCTTGAATTATCGACCTCAATTTCTATTTGATAAATTTCTTGGTTATTGAATACATTTGATTCAGTTGTTGTATAAACGCGCTTCATTTGATCACCCCAGCGTGATCCTTCTTCCTTATCACCGTTTTTAACAATACTAATATCAACATTCACAGGATATTCAGGATGCTTAAATGTTACACGATTCAAGTAACGGAACGTCTTTTTTGATTTTTTCCAATTTTCCATAATAAAGTTTTTAACACCTGTTTTTACTTCTTCTTCAGTATTAAATGTAACCCTAAAATTAAAGTCATTCATGTCTACCGGAAATACCCTTTCTTTCATTTTGTCTTTTTCTATTGTCGCAATTCTTTTATTAATAAAAGAGATCGTAGTAAAGTTTTTTGTATAGATTTCTTTTAAATCATTATTTTTACAGTAATCTTGAATATTATGTAAACCTGAAATCTCAGTTCTTATATCTGACAGTTTAAATTTACCAGTTTTGGGATCAAGAAATTCGCAATTCATACGCAAATAGTATTCACCTATATTGTTGTTAGTGACAAAACCTAATGATTTAAGTTTTTTTATAACATTATCATAATCATTTCGTGTCAGTGGTTTAATACCTTTTGTACCAAATTTTACTTCTAATTCGTACAAAGATTGTATTGAAAAGACATAAGGATTCATGTTATAGAATTTTCTCACTATATTATCAAATTGTTTTTGAGGTGTTTCTTTTACTTTCTCTCTTGGTATTTCCACAATTTCATCTTGAAACATATCTAGAGGAACATCTTTTAATAATTGCGGTATTTCAGGTGGCGTATCTACAGATAACTTAGGTCTCATATGTCTTTTAAGTAAAAGATCATCGTATAACCTATTTCTCAAAATTAACAGTTTTTCCTTTTCTTCTAATGCATCAATACGAGTCTTTTCACTAGATGGCAAAGCATCATATATTTTTACAATATCTGGGTCCTTTAAACCTTTTAGTATTAAACCGAAATCTTCAAGATTATCATAAACGTTAAATTTAAGCATTAACATTTCTTCACGTTCGATTGGGTCTGCAATAAACTCTAACTGTTTTTTAGAATCAGGGTCTAATTTTCTTTTAAATTCTTCTAGTCTTAAACTTAATGGAAATGATGGTGGTGATTCTTCCGGTGATTTAGGTATTATTTTTGGCAAAATAGGAGGTGGTGATTCTTCCGGCGATTTAGGTCTTTTAAGTTTAACTTCTTCAGATGAAGACGAACTAGATATTTCTGGTTCTTGTATTTTTCTATTTAGCATTTCTCTTAACATAACGTATTTTGTTCGAATATTCTTACTATCAAGATTCTCTCTTTCACTTTCCGATAAACTACTCCATAATCTTTGTATTTTAGGGTCAGAAATATTTTTAAGAATTCCTATATGAATATGTTTGTCTTTTGGAAAATCGTGAAATAGTTTTTTCTTTGTTTCAATATCTAAACCTTTAAATATATCATTATATTGTTTATATTCATTACCTAATTCTCCATAATCAACATCATTAAAATTAGGCGTGTCTGATTTTTCACTGGAACTCATTGTTATATATATTATTATACATATTTTTAAATTATAGTTCAATTTTATTTAAAAATATTGTACAATTGCTTCGTATAATTCTTTTTTACCTTTGCTTTTATTTGTCTCTTTATTTATAACATCAATCGCTAATTTCTCACATATTTCAATTAGTTCGGAAAGTTTATATCCTGACATTGACTTTATTGGTTTATCAATATTATCTAACTTATAGAGAGTTGTTTTTATTTGCTCGGAACCTGATGGATTTATTTCGTGACCATATTTATAATTTTGTAGTAAATGTACTGTATGTAATTCATTACTGTCATTCATCAGTAACTCATAATACGTCTTGTTTTTAACAAATAAGACATTCAAATTTTCGATGGCACATAAAGTTAAAAATGTGTTTACATCTAATTGATTCTCGTTTGCTAAATTATTTTCAATATGTGTTAGAGTAGCAAACTTATATGTTTTAACAGTTTGTTTTTCCTTTCGGATTTTTTCAACATATTCGATTTTGAGTTTTTTCTCTGTAAGTATATTTTTGTTTTCAAGCATTTCGTAATTTACGTCACCATGTTTCATAAGATAAAAACACCAAAATAATGTATCTTTCTCTCTTGGAATAAATATAGAGGGTTTCTCAATATTATTTTTACAAAATTTATCTTTGTTTTTTTCTTTTATAGAAGATCCATTTTTATTTGTTGATTCTATTTTCATTTCCAACATTCTTTTCATATTAGTTTCATCTAACATATAATCTTGTAAATTTTTAATTACATGATTATAATTTGTATTTGTATTCATATTTATATTTTGCATCATCTCGGTCATTTTATTTAACTTTGCTTTTATCTTTAATATCTTTTGTAAAATATGTATTTTTATAATCCTCTTTCTCCTTTTCGACCTGATGTAAGGTCACCTCTTGTGTATTAACATATTTAATATAACAATTTAACTCATCTAGCAATTCCTTTTTCAAATCTGATAAATTAATATGAATACCATACTTATTCTCATTAATAGTCACATCTTTATGATTATTTAATATACGAAGGACTTCAATTTGATTAAACTTGTTCATATTTTCAATAGAATCACGAATATAATTTAGTTCACTTACAGAAAAATTATTGACATCATTTGTAGACATAGTTATCTCCATTTTTAAATAATATAGCACGTTGTTTTTATATTTTTATTATATAATAATATAATAAAATGGAAGATGGAATAGAGCGATCAACAATAAATTATGAAAATGAAGATAATGAAACAAAATATATCTATATATTTTTACAATCAAATGGTAATTATATAATTTTTTTTAAAAAAGAAAAAGCAATAGAGTATTCACGAAAAAATAATTGTCATATTGATATTTTAATAGAAACCGAAAATAGTACTTATACTTACACAAAGAATTATTATGAAAACGGTATATTATTTAAAACATAAATTATAAATAGATTAAGTTTATTCATCCTCGATAACAATGCGGGGCATTTTTTTGCTTTCCATAGGAGCAAATTCCTTTTCAACCGAAGGTTTAACAAGTTCACCAATAATAGAGACATATTTATCATTCAATTCAAAACGCTGACCAATTACCCTGACATTAATTTTATCACCCTCTTTTACATCATTAAAATGTGCCACGTTATAATGGTGATCCTTTGCTATAAACACAATAACAGGTGACGGTACTTCGGTTGCGCTTTCGGCGCGAATACCTGCTTTTGTAATATTTTTAGCGACGCACGAAATCAACATTCCTTCCACAGGAAAGCAAACTTCACATTCGAAAATTACCTCAAATGATACTGAACTACCACGATAAATGATACCACTAGAATATGTAATAATTTTTGCCGAGTTCGGTTTAATAAAACCTTCTACAAGACATTTACCCTCAAAATTAGACTTAATATTGTCTTCAATAACTTCCTTTATATTTTTTCCAATGTTAGTAATTGGTAAAACGATATTACGAGTGATTAAACATCTAGAATATATAGTAGTGAGTTTCGATTCCTTTCTTTTAATTTTTTGTTTAGCTACGACAGATTCCATTGTATATATTTTATATACATATTATCTTTTAATTCTTTTTCAATTTTTATTTAATTAAAAAAGAATCTAATATTATTTATAGTTTTATAAAACCTTATAAAATTTATAATATATTGCCAATTCAGGTGTTAAAAAATACCTCTTACTGTCTTTCTCGATATCATTTAAATATCTTAAAACTAGTTCTAATAAAACACACATTTCAGAATGCCCTATCATTTCTTCAATAGGATTTTCATCTTTATCCACAACAATAGCATTATCCTTATCTATTTTAGGTCTAAATATTAATTTATTAAATGTACTTTTATCTAAAAACAAATCCATTTTCTTCAGAGTTTTTTCCTTACCTGATTCGTCACAACGAGCACCTGTGTCTCGTGATGACTCAATATCTTTTGTTTTAAAAGTAAGATATTTATTATTTTTTTCATAACCAATAAAACCCACAATTTTATTGTATTTAGTTTTATCAAAAACCAATTCTTTTTTCGCTTCTTCTGACATAGCAATCTCTCTTTGGTCTTCAGGACCTGCTTCGATCCATTTATTATTTTGATTTAATATTAATATAACTCTTTTATTTAATTTATATAAAATGATTGCTTGAAAATGCTCAGTCTTAATGCTATTTTTTTCAAAATATTTTTTTGCATATCCTTCAACCGAATTTTCTACAATTGTATCAAGAGAATATAAATAATCCATAATATTCAATTTATCTTCATATAATAACGATTCTATCATGTGCGCTACTACAAAACCAATTAGTTTTTGATTGGATATATTATATACCTTGCTCATTTTTTTTATCACAACACCACAATGTTTATACCAATTATCATCGCCTCTTTCTACCCTACCTAATTTATTTTTCTGATATTTATCAGTAATTTCAAAATTAGCGTTAAATTCGTCAATAATTTTTTTACCTTCAATATTTTCTTTTTCTTCTGACTCGGATTGAAAATCTTCTTTTTCTAATTCTGCTATTGTTTTAGAGACCTTTTCAATAGATTTTTTCTTTTTATCTGTAACACCTTGTTTTGGAATATTCTCTCTTATCTCAAAATTTATCATTTCGTGTTTATAATCTATGGGAACAGATCTATCAAAAATCGAAATATTTTTGTCTCGCAGTTCTATTGGTTGAAATAAATAGTATTCGCCAATATTAACTAGTCTGCCATTTCTACCATATTTGTCAACAATAAATTCATTGTTATCATCAATTAATTTTGTTAACGCCGCAAATATTTGTGTTCTAGGGTACTCTTTTGGTGTATTTATAGATGCTATCAAATTATCTTTAATATAAAAAAAACTTTCTTTCATAAGCATTCTAATTCTTTGTAATATTTTTTCAGAATTGTTCATTATAAAATTTTCATTATATGTATCAGAATTTTTTAATCTAGATTCATCAATAGATTTATCATATCTACAAGAATAATCACATTTTGCCATATAATCACACGCTGGTGAAAATGGAGCGTCACCTACTTTGAAATCATCTAAGTGCATACCATTTGATAAAATTTGCTTAACAGGTGTTTTTAAGTTTGCTTCCATTATTTCTTGTGTAAAAAACTTTTGCTCTTGATTAATAATACAATCAACAGCACTTTCTTTTAAAATGCGGGTTACATTTCCTATTTGTATTGCTTTGAATTCAGCAACTCTATATACATATAAATCTGCCGCCTCTTCTTTATTTTCATTACCTAGTATTGTTCCGTGCATAAAAATTTCCACATTTCTCTCTTCGAACTCCAAATCTTTATGTGAGAAATTACGAACCGCACGACCAATAATTTGTTCAATGCGATTCATGTTATACCACGGTTCCAAAATATGGACTTGACGTATAAATTTCAAATCTATACCCTCTGAACCTGCCCTAGATATTAAAACAACCTTTACTTTATGACCATCTTTATTATCTTCACCAGTTAACCCTTTTACCTCAAAATCATTATTTGGTGATATTCTTGGATCACCAGTAATAATTGAATAACGTGCAGGTGTAAAACTCTTTTTATTTTCGGGAACTTTCATAGTTTTTACATCTACAACCTCTGTAGGTCTATCCTTAAATAAAGGTTTGACATTTTCACCATAACGTGTGAAACCCATTTCTTCTAAAGCAAGCGCCATTGGTATTAAACCACTATCAATATATTGGGAATATATCAAAATTACACCACTTGATACAAATCCTGTCTTTGGATAAAAAATATTGTCCAAAACACATTTAATTTTAGAACTATATTTGCCAATCAACTTTTGAGAGAAAATCCTTCCATATTTTTCCAAAGTAGATTTCTTATAC
>Ga0255210_1000038_pt1 | contig 86076 bp, 46 predicted proteins | sample Miss_Yuk_RepA_8d_FD_188422 | JGI IMG/M metagenome (GOLD analysis project Ga0255210, IMG submission 188422) | Freshwater microbial communities from Mississippi River, Louisiana, United States - Miss_Yuk_RepA_8d | ecosystem: Environmental > Aquatic > Freshwater > River | place: USA: Louisiana...
CTTCCAGTCTCGTTCTTGCATCGCTGACATCCACAGAGCCCGGCCCGTGGCCGTACCCCCTCACGATGCATGCCCACTGGCTCATGCCGCGCGCCTGTCACTACCCAACGAGCAAAGAGCCTTTTTCATGCCCGCGCGGCGGGCGCTGCCTCAGCCCGGCGCGCGGCCGTACAGCCGGGTCAGCTCGGCCAGGCGGTGTCCGTGCCAGCCGTGCACCTGGCTCCAGTCGAAGCGCCAGGTCCAGCAGCCGGTGGCGGCACCGGGGCGGTTCATGCGGCAGTCGCCGGGCAGGGCCAGGATGTCCTGCATCGGGTGGATCGCGGTGTTGGCCACCGACGCGGCGGCCGCGCGCAGCATGGCCCAGGCGATGTCGTGGCCGTCGGTGCCCAGGTAGGCGCGGGCGTGGTGGCGCTCGTGGTCGCTGGCCGCGGCCCACCAGCCGACGCTGGTGTCGTTGTCGTGGGTGCCGCTGTAGACCACGCAGTGGTGGTGGTGGTTGTGCGGCAGGTAGGCCGCGCTGGCGTCGCCGCCGAAGGCGAACTGCAGGATGGCCATGCCGGGGAAGCCGCTGGCCTCGCGCAGCGCGCGCGCGGCATCCGACAGCTCGCCCAGGTCCTCGGCGATCACCGGCAGCGGCCCCAGCGCGGCGGCCATCGCGTCGAACAGCGCCAGGCCGGGGCCTTCGCGCCAGCGGCCGTGCAGCGCGGTGGGCTGCGCGGCCGGGATCTCCCAGTAGTCGGCAAAGCCGCGGAAGTGGTCGATGCGCACGATGTCGACCTGCGCCAGCGTGCGCCGCAGCCGCTGCGTCCACCAGGCGTAGCCGTCGGCGGCATGGGCCGGCCAGCGGTACAGCGGGTTGCCCCAGCGCTGGCCCTCGGCGCTGAAGTAGTCGGGCGGCACGCCGGCGACGACCGTCGGGCAGCCCAGCGCGTCCAGCTCGAACAGGCCCGGGTGGGCCCAGACGTCGGCGCTGGCCTGGGCGACGAAGATCGGCACGTCGCCGACCAGCTGCACGCCCTGCGCGTTGGCGTAGGCCCGCAGCGCCGCCCACTGGCGGAAGAAGCTCCACTGGCCGAACTGCCAGTAGCCGATGCGCGGCGCCAGCGCGCTGCGCGCGGCGGCCAGCGCGTCGGGCGTGCGGTGGCGCAGCGGGGCCTCCCAGCGGCACCAGTCGCCGCCGTAGTGCTCGGCCAGCGCCATGTACAGCGCGAAGTCGGGCAGCCAGTCGGCCTGCGCGGCGCAGAAGTCGGCGTAGGCCGCGCGGTCGGCGGCGCTGGCGTGGTCGGCAAAGGCCTGGGCGGCCTCGGCCAGGCGCTGCTGGCGCCAGGGCCCGACATGCTCGAAGTCGACGCGCTGCGCGTCGCCGGCCGGCGCGCCGTCCAGCGCGTCGGCGGCCAGCCAGCCGCGCTGCTGCAGTTCGGCCAGGTCGACCAGCAGCGGGTTGCCGGCGAAGGCCGACGCGCTCATGTAGGGCGAATGCCCGGCGCCGACGACCCCCAGCGGCAGCACCTGCCACAGGCGCTGGCCGGCGCCGCGCAGCCAGTCGACGAAGTGGTAGGCGGCGGGGCCGAGGTCGCCGCTGCCATGGGGGCCGGGCAGCGAGGTGGGGTGCAGCAGCACGCCGCTGGCGCGGGGGAATCGCATGGTCAGCCTCCGGAAGGCAGGGCGGGGGAGGGCTCGGCCACGCCCGCCAGCAGCGCGACGCTGCGCGCCTGCAGGGGGTAGTGGCCCTGGTAGTCGATGCGCGGCGCGGGCGTGCCGTCGGACTGCACGCTGTCGAGCAGCGGCTCCCAGCGGCCCTCGGGCAGGCGGAAGCTGGTGCCGGTGGGCTCGGCGTTGAACAGCAGCAGCAGCGGCCGGTCGCCGCGGCCGGGCCGGCCGATCAGCGCGCCGAGCACGCGCGAGGCCGACAGCGTCCAGTCCCAGTCGCTCGGCGCGGTGCCGCCGCGGCGCAGCCAGCCCAGGTCGGGCCGGCCCTGGCGGTCGGGCAGGCCGGTGTACCAGCGCGGCGCCAGCGGCAGCCATTGCCGGCGCAGCGCCAGCACGCGGGCGGTGAAGGCCAGCAGGTCGGCGTCGGCCGCCGCCCAGTCCAGCCAGGTCAGCGGGTTGTCCTGGCAGTAGGGGTTGTTGTTGCCGCGCTGGGTGTGGCCGATCTCGTCGCCGCCGGCCAGCATCGGCGTGCCCTGGGCCAGCAGCAGCGTGGCCAGCAGCGCGCGCTGCAGGCGGCGGCGCAGCCAGAGCACCTCGGGGTCGTCGGTGTCGCCCTCGACGCCGCAGTTCCAGCTCAGGTTGTGGCCGTGGCCGTCGCGGTTGTCCTCGCCGTTGGCCTGGTTGTGGCGGAAGTCGTAGGACACCAGGTCGCGCAGCGTGAAGCCGTCGTGCGAGACGATGTAGTTGACCGACTCGGCCGGCCCGCGCCCGGCGGCCTGGAAGCGCTGCGCCGAGCCGGCCAGCGCCTGGGCGAACTGGCCGCGGGTGACATGGCCGCCCAGCCAGAAGGCGCGCATGGTGTCGCGGAAGCCGTCGTTCCACTCCAGCCAGCCGCGCGGGAAGTGGCCGGCCTGGTAGCCGCCGGGGCCGATGTCCCAGGGCTCGGCGACGAGCTTGCCGGCCAGCCACAGCGGGCCCAGCAGCGGGTCCTGCTGCAGCGCGCGGAAGAAGGGCCCGTCCCGGTCGAAGCCGTGGTCGCCGCGGCCCAGCACCGGCGCCAGGTCGAAGCGGAAGCCGTCGACGTGCATCTCGCCGACCCAGAAGCGCAGGCTGTCCAGCACCCACTGCAGCACGCGGGGCTGGCGGATGTCGAAGGTGTTGCCGCAGCCGCTGTGGTTCTCGTAGTGCGCGCGGTCGTTGGGGGGCAGCCGGTAGCTGGCGGCGTTGTCCAGCCCGCGCCAGGCCAGCGTGGGGCCGCGCTCGTCGCCCTCGGCGCTGTGGTTGAAGACCACGTCGAGGAAGACCTCCAGCCCGGCGGCGTGCAGCGCGCGCACCATGCGGCGGAACTCGTCGCGGGCGTCGTCCGGGTCGGCGGCCAGGCGCGGTGCCGGGCTGAAGAAGCCCAGCGTGTTGTAGCCCCAGTGGTTGGACAGGCCCAGGGCCTGCAGCCGCGGCTCGTCCAGCCAGTGCATCACCGGCAGCAGGCTGACGGCGGTGACGCCCAGCGCCCGCAGGTGGGCCAGCACCGCCGGGTGGGCCAGGCCGGCGAAGGTGCCGCGCAGCGCCTCGGGCAGCGCCGGGTGCTGGCGGGTGTAGCCCTTGACGTGCAGCTCGCACAGCACGGTGTCGGCCAGCGGCGTGCGCGGCGGCCGGTCGTCGCCCCAGTCGAAAGGCGTGTCGGCGACGACGCGGCATTTCAGCGCCGTGGCGGCGTTGTCGCGCGGATCGGGCTGCAGCGGGTGCTCGGCGTCGTGGCCCAGGTGCTCGGGGGCGGCCAGCCAGACGCCGTCGCGCCGCCCGGGCGCGACGATGGCGCGGGCGTAGGGGTCGACCAGCAGCTTGGCCGGGTTGAAGCGCAGGCCGCGCTCGGGCCGCCAGGGGCCGTGGGCGCGCAGGCCGTACAGCGTGCCCGGCGCGCCGGGGCCGCCCGGGGCCACCGGCAGGTAGCCGTGCCAGATGTCCAGCGTGCGGCCGGGCAGGGCGGCGCGGTGGGTCTCGCGCCGGCCCTCGGCGTCGAACAGGCACAGCTCGACGGCCTGCGCGCCGGCCGAGGCCACGGCGATGTTCAGGCCCTGGCCGTCCCAGTGCACGCCCAGCGGCCCGGGCCGGCCGGGCGCCAGCGCCAGCGTGGCCGGGGCCTCAGGCCTGCGGGCGGACGCGCCAGATCTCGTCAGCATAGGCGCGGATCGTACGGTCGGCCGAGAACGGGCCCATGCCGGCGACATTGGCGATGGCCTTGCGCACCCAGGCGGTGCGGTCCTGGTACAGCGCGTCGACGCGGGCCTGGGCGGCGACGTAGGCGTCGAAGTCGGCCAGCAGCAGGTAGTGGTCGCCGCCCCACAGCAGGCTGTCGACCAGGCCGCGGTAGCGCGCGGGCTCGCCCGGGCTGAAGGCGCCGCCGCCGATGGCGTCGAGCACGGCCTTCAGCCGGGCGTCGGACTCGACCAGCCGCATCGGCTGGTAGCCGGCGGCGCGGATCGCGGCGACCTCGTGCGCCAGCTTGCCGAAGATGAAGATGTTCTCGTCGCCGACGTTCTGGCGGATCTCGATGTTGGCGCCGTCGTCGGTGCCGATGGTCAGCGCGCCGTTGAGCGCCAGCTTCATGTTGCCGGTGCCGCTGGCCTCGGTGCCGGCGGTGGAGATCTGCTCGGACAGGTCGGCGCCGGGCATGATGACCTCGGCCACCGAGACGCCGTAGTTGGGGATGAACACCACCTTCAGCAGGTCGCCCACGCGCGGGTCGTGGTTGATGACCTGGCCGACATCGTGGATCAGCCGGATGATCTGCTTGGCCATGTGGTAGCTGGACGCGGCCTTGCCGGCGAACAGCACCACCCGCGGCTGCCAGCCGGCGCCGGGCGCGGCCAGGATGGCCTGGTAGCGCGCCACCACCTGCAGCAGGTTGAGCAGCTGGCGCTTGTACTCGTGGATGCGCTTGACCTGCACGTCGAACAGGCTGTCGGCGCTGACTGCCACGCCGGTGGTCTGCAGCACCAGCGCGGCCAGGCGCTGCTTGTTGGCCTGCTTGACGGCGTGGAAGGCGTCGCGGAAGCCGGCGTCGTCGGCCAGCGGGCGCAGGCGCTTCAGCTCGTCCAGGTTGCGCCGCCAGCCGCCGCCCAGGCGCTCGTCCAGCAGCGCCGCCAGCCCGGGGTTGGCCTGGGCCAGCCAGCGGCGCGGCGTGACGCCGTTGGTCATGTTGGTGAAGCGCTGCGGCCACAGTGCGGCGAAGTCCTTGAAGATGGTCTCGACCAGCAGGTCGGAGTGCAGCTTCGAGACGCCGTTGACCTTGTGGCTGCCGACGATGGACAGGTGGGCCATGCGCACGCGGCGCTCGCCGCCCTCGTCGATCAGCGACAGCCGGCGCTGGAAGTCCATGTCGCCCGGGCGCAGCGCCTGGGCCTGCAGCAGGAAGTCGTGGTTGATGCGGAAGATGATCTCCAGGTGCCGCGGCAGCACCTGCTGCATCAGGCTGACCGGCCAGGTCTCCAGCGCCTCGGGCATCAGCGTGTGGTTGGTGTAGCTGAAGACCTGCTGCGTCATCGCCCAGGCGGCGGCCCAGGCGTAGCCGTGCTCGTCGACGAGAAGGCGCATCAGCTCGGCCACGCCGATGGCCGGGTGGGTGTCGTTGAGGTGGATGGCCACCTTGGCCGGCAGGTTGGCCAGCGAGCCGTGCTCGCTCAGGTGGCGCGCCAGGATGTCCTGGATCGACGCGCTGGTGAAGAAGTACTCCTGGCGCAGGCGCAGCTCGCGGCCGGCGGGCGTGGAGTCGTTCGGGTAGAGCACCCAGGAGATGTTCTCGAAGGCGTTCTTGAACTCGGCGGCGCGCGCGTAGTCGCCGCTGTTGAAGGCGTGCAGGTCGATGTGCGCCGGCGCCGCCGCCTTCCACAGCCGCAGCGTGCTGACGCGCTCGGTGCCGTGGCCGGGGATGACGTGGTCGTAGGCCTTGGCGCTGACCTCGCCGGCGTGGCGCCACACCGGCGCGGCGTCGGGCGACTCGGGCCGCTCGACCCAGCCGCCGAAGCGCACCGGGTAATGCACGCCGGGGCGCGGGAACTCCCAGGGCGTGCCGTCCTCCAGCCAGGGATCCGGGTGCTCGACCTGGCGGCCGCCCTGGATGCTCTGCGCGAACATGCCGAACTCGTAGCGGATGCCGTAGCCGTAGCTGGGCAGGCCCAGGCTGGCCATGCTGTCGAGGAAGCAGGCGGCCAGCCGGCCCAGGCCGCCGTTGCCCAGCGCGGCGTCGGGCTCGCAGGCCGCCACGTCCTCCAGCCGCTGCGCGTGCTGGACCGCGCTGCCGGCGGCGTCGCGGTCCAGGCCGAGGGCGGCCAGCGCATTGCCCAGGCTGCGGCCGATCAGGAACTCCATCGACAGGTAGTAGACCCGGCGCGCCTTGGTCGCGCGGTCGGCGGCGTCGCCGGCCACCCAGCGGCGCGACAGCTCGGCGCGCGCGGCCTGGGCGACGGCGTTCATCAGGTCGCGCGCTTCGGCTTCGTCGGGGGCCACGCCGACGGTGTCCAGCAGGTGGCGCTCGACGCGCGCGGCCAGCGGCTCCGATGCGGGCGGGGGGAGGTGGGGCGAGGGGCTCATCGGGCGGGTTCCGGTTGGCGGCGTGGCGGCGGCCCCGACGCGGCACAGGCCCGGGGCGGTTTGACGCAGGGCAGCATTATTCATGCCTTGCCCCGGTGCGGGCACGGGGCCTGCATGCCAGGCGTGGCACCATCCACGCTGCAGGGTGCACGCCTGCTGCGCACCCGCCCGCCACCTGGCCGGGCCGGCGCGACGACCACCAGAACGCCAGGAGACCGCACCATGACCAACACCGAACTCGCCTCCAGCTTCGACCTGCCCAAACGCGCCATGGCCCTGGTGCTGGCCGGCGGACGGGGCAGCCGCCTCAAGCAGCTCACCGACAGCCGCGCCAAGCCCGCCGTGTACTTCGGCGGCAAGTTCCGCATCGTCGACTTCGCGCTGTCGAACTGCATCAACTCGGGCATCCGCCGCATCGGCGTGATCACGCAGTACAAGAGCCACAGCCTGCTGCGCCACCTGCAGCGCGGCTGGGCGTTCCTGAAGCCCGAGATGAACGAGTTCGTGGACCTGCTGCCGGCGCAGCAGCGCGTCGACGAGGAGCACTGGTACCGCGGCACCGCCGACGCCGTCTACCAGAACCAGGACATCTTGGCCGCCTACGGCGCCGAGTACATCGTGGTGCTGGCCGGCGACCACATCTACAAGATGAACTACGCGCTGATGCTGGCCGACCACGTGGCCCAGGGGCGCGACGTGACGGTGGGCTGCATCGAGGTGCCGCGCAGCGAGGCCCATGCCTTCGGCGTGATGGCCGTCGACGAGCAGCGCCGCATCGTCGATTTCGTCGAGAAGCCGGCCGACCCGCCGGCCATGCCCGGCAAGCCCGAGCGCAGCCTGGCCAGCATGGGCATCTACATCTTCAATGCCCGCTACCTGTACCGCGAGCTCGAGCGCGACATCGCCGATCCGAACTCCAGCCACGACTTCGGCAAGGACATCATCCCGGCCGCGGTGCGCGCCGGACGGGCGGTGGCCCACCCCTTCGAACTCAGCTGCGTGGGCACCAAGCTGGGCCAGCAGCCCTACTGGCGCGACGTCGGCACGATCGACGCCTACTGGGACGCCAACATCGACCTGACCGCCACCGACCCCGAGCTGAACCTGTACGACACCCGCTGGCCGATCTGGACCTACCAGGCGCAGCTGCCGCCGGCGAAGTTCGTGCACAACAGCGACGACCGGCGCGGTCTGGCGGTGGAATCGCTGGTCTCGGGCGGCTGCCTGGTCTCGGGGGCGGTGTTCCGCTCGGTGCTGTTCTCGGGCGTGCGCGTGCACTCCTATTCCAGCGTGAACTGGAGTGTGCTGCTGCCCGACGTGCAGGTGGGCCGCGGCGCGCGCCTGACCAAGGTCATCGTCGACCGCGGCTGCCAGGTGCCCGACGGCCTGGTCATCGGCGAGAGCCCCGAGGAGGACGCGCGGCGCTTCCACCGCAGCGACAACGGCGTGGTGCTGGTCACGCGGGCGATGCTGCGCGCGCTGGAGTCCTGATCCGATGGCCGTGACCGATGCACCGCTGCGGGTGCTGCACGTGGCCGCGGAGCTGTTCCCGCTGGTCAAGACCGGTGGCCTGGCCGACGTGGCGGCCGCGCTGCCGCCGGCGCTGGCCGCCGCCGGCGCCGACGTGCGCCTGCTGCTGCCGGGGCTGCCGGCGATCCTGGACGCGGTGCCCGCGGCACGCTGCGTGGTCGACATCGGCCCCTGCTTTGGTGCGCTGCGCGTGCGCCTGCTGCTGGGCCGGCTGCCGGGCGGCGGGCTGCCGGTCTACCTGGTCGACGCGCCGCACCTGTACCGGCGCGGCGGCAGCCCCTACCAGGCGCCCGACGGCAGCGAATGGCCGGACAACCTGCAGCGCTTCGCGCTGCTGGGCTGGCTGGGCGCCCACCTGGCCGCCGGCGACGCCGACCCGGACTGGGTGCCCGACGTGGTGCATGCCCACGACTGGCACGCCGCGATGGCCTGTGCCTACCTGGCCGACCACCCGCCGACCGCGGCGGCCTCGGTGTTCACCGTGCACAACCTGGCCTACCAGGGCCTGTTTCCGCACCACGACTGGGCGCTGCTGGGGCTGAGCTCGCGCTACATGTCGCCGTCGGGCCTGGAGTACCACGGCCAGCTGTCGTTCATGAAGGCCGGGCTGAAGTTCGCCGACCGCGTCACCACCGTCAGCCCGACCTACGCCCGCGAGATCGCCAGCCCCGAGTTCGGCTGCGGCCTGGACGGCGTGGTGCGCGGCCGCGGCGCGGCGGTCAGCGGCATCCTCAACGGCATCGACGGCGCGGTGTGGAATCCGGCCGCCGACCCGGCCATCGCCGAGCGCTACGACGCCGGCCGGCTGGGCGGCAAGCGCGCCTGCCGCCTGGCGCTGCAGCGCGACCTGGGGCTGGACGGCGACGACGGGGCGCTGCTGCTGACGGTGGTCAGCCGGCTGACCGCGCAAAAGGGGCTGGACCTGGTGCTGGCCGCGCTGCCCGCGCTGGTGCGCGCGGGCGTGCAGTTCGCGGTGCAGGGCACCGGCGAGCCGGCGCTGGAGGCGGCCTTCCGCATGGCCGCGCAGCTGCACCCCGGGCGGGTCGCGGTGCACATCGGCTACGACGAACCGCGCGCGCACCGGCTGATCGCCGGGGCCGACGTGATCGCCGTGCCTTCGCGCTTCGAGCCCTGCGGGCTGACCCAGCTCTACGGCCTGCGCTACGGCACGCTGCCGATGGTGCGCCGCGTCGGCGGCCTGGCCGACACGGTGCACGACGACGGCGACGCCGCCCGGCAGACCGGCTTCGCCTTCGACGCCGCCACGCCCGAGGCCTTCGAGGCCGCGGTGCGCCGCGCGCTGGCGCTGCGCGCCGTCGGCGACGGTGCCGCCTGGCAGGCGGTGATGCGCCGCGGCATGGTGCAGGACCTGTCCTGGGCCGGGCCGGCGCGCGACTACCTGGCGCTGTACCGGCAGGCGCTGGCGGCGCGCGCCGCCAGCCCGCGCCAGCTGGCCGGCTGAGGGGCGTGCCCGCGATGACCCGGCCCCTGCTGATCGGCGTCTCGGCGCGCATCTACTACCCGCGCGCGCCGGTGCTGGACCTGGGCGGCGTGTGGACGCGCACGCTGCACTACCTGGAGCAGTCGGTGGCGCACTGGCTGATGTCGCCGAGCGTGCTGGCGGTGATGATTCCGGCGGTGGAGCAGGAAAGCCTGGTCACCCGCGCCGACCTCAGCCTGGACGGCTACGCCGAGGCGCTGGACGGCCTGCTGCTGCAGGGCGGCAACGACCTCGCGCCCGAGACCTACGGCGAGACGCCGCTGCACCCCGACTGGCATGGCGACCGCATCCGCGACCGCTACGAGATGGACCTGGTCGAGCGCTTCATGCGCGCGGGCAAGCCGGTGCTGGGCATCTGCCGGGGCTGCCAGCTGATCAACGTGGTCTTCGGCGGCACGCTGGTGCAGGACATCGCCACCCAGCTGCCGCAGGCACTGCGCCACGTCGACCACGACCATTACGAGCGCCAGCTCCACCCGCTGGACCTGCTGCCGGGCACCCGGCTGGCGCAGCTGTACGGCGGGCCGCGCCGGGCCACCGTGAACTCCATCCACCACCAGGCGGTGAAGGACCTGGGGCGCGAGCTGGTGGTCGAGGCCCGTGCGCCGGACGGCCTGGTCGAGGCCATCCGCTGGGCCGGCCCCAGCTACGTCTTCGGCATGCAGTGGCATCCCGAGTTCCTGGCGCTGGACGACTACCACGCGCTGCAGCTGGACGGCCGGCCGATCCTGGACGACTTCCTGGCGGCGGCGCGCGCGGTGCGCGACGGTGGTACCGCCGCGCGGCCGGGCGGCGCCTGATGTCCGGAAAGCAACAAGCCCCGCGCTGGCGGGGCTTGTTTCACTGGATCGGCGTGCTGGCGGAGGGAGCGGGATTCGAACCCGCGGTGGGCTGTTAACCCACACACGCTTTCCAGGCGTGCGACTTAAACCACTCATCCATCCCTCCGCGGGACGAAGCGCGCATTCTAGCCCAGCTTCGAGGCGGCCCCGGCAGCGCGGGTGCGGCGGTGGTCCGGAAGCGTCATGGTTCACCCCTACACTTCGCCCCTCGCCCACGTGCGGCCGGTCCCGCCGATTCCCGTCCTACGCCCCTGCTCCCGAGGAGCCTTGATGCAACATTTCCGCTTCCCCATCGTCATCATCGACGAGGACTACCGCTCCGAGAACACCTCGGGCCTGGGCATCCGGGCGCTGGCCCAGGCGATCGAGAAGGAGGGCTTCGAGGTCATCGGCGTGACCAGCTACGGCGACCTGAGCAGCTTCGCGCAGCAGCAAAGCCGCGCCAGCGCCTTCATCCTGTCGATCGACGACGAGGAGTTCACGCCCGGGCCCGAGCTCGACCCCGCGGTGCTGAACCTGCGCAAGTTCATCCAGGAGATCCGCTTCAAGAACAGCGACATCCCGATCTACCTGTACGGCGAGACGCGCACCAGCCAGCACCTGCCCAACGACATCCTGCGCGAGCTGCACGGCTTCATCCACATGTTCGAGGACACGCCGGAGTTCGTCGCCCGGCACATCATCCGCGAGGCGCGCAGCTACCTGGACGGCGTGGCGCCGCCGTTCTTCAAGGCGCTGATCGACTACGCGCACGACGGCTCGTACAGCTGGCACTGCCCGGGCCACAGCGGCGGCGTGGCCTTCCTGAAGAGCCCGGTCGGCCAGATGTTCCACCAGTTCTTCGGCGAGAACATGCTGCGCGCCGACGTCTGCAACGCGGTGGAGGAGCTGGGCCAGCTGCTGGACCACACCGGGCCGGTGGCGGCCAGCGAGAAGAACGCGGCGCGCATCTTCAACGCCGACCACTGCTTCTTCGTCACCAACGGCACCAGCACCAGCAACAAGATGGTCTGGCACCACACGGTGGCGCCGGGCGACGTGGTGGTGGTCGACCGCAACTGCCACAAGTCCATCCTGCACTCGATCATCATGACCGGCGCGGTGCCGGTGTTCATGACGCCGACGCGCAACCACTACGGCATCATCGGCCCGATCCCGAAGAGCGAGTTCAGCCGCGACGCGATCGAGCGCAAGATCGCCGCCAACCCGCTGCTGGCCGGCGTGGACCCGAAGACCGTGCGCCCGCGCATCATGACGCTGACGCAGAGCACCTACGACGGCGTGCTCTACAACACCGAGACCATCAAGGGCATGGTCGACGGCTACATCGACAACCTGCATTTCGACGAGGCCTGGCTGCCGCACGCCGCCTTCCACCCCTTCTACGGCCCCTACCACGCGATGGGCAAGAACCGGCCGCGGCCCAAGGAGGCGGTGGTCTACGCCACCCAGTCCACGCACAAGCTGCTGGCCGGCATCAGCCAGGCCAGCCAGGTGCTGGTGCAGGACTCGCAGACGGTGGCGCTGGACCGCAACCTCTTCAACGAGGCCTACCTGATGCACACCAGCACCAGCCCGCAGTACGCCATCATCGCCAGCTGCGACGTGGCCGCGGCGATGATGGAGCCGCCGGGCGGCCGCGCGCTGGTCGAGGAGAGCATCAACGAGGCGATGGAGTTCCGCCGCGCGATGCGCAAGGTCGACGACGACTTCGGCCTGGACTGGTGGTTCAAGGTCTGGGGCCCGGACCAGCTGGCCGTCGACGGCATCGGCCGCGCCGACGCCTGGATGCTCAAGGCGCGCGAGAAGTGGCATGGCTTCGGCAACCTGGCCACCGGCTTCAACATGCTCGACCCGATCAAGTGCACGCTGATCACGCCGGGGCTGGACATGTCGGGCAAGTTCGCCAAGACCGGCATCCCGGCGGGCATCGTCACCAAGTTCCTGGCCGAGCACGGCGTGGTGGTCGAGAAGACCGGGCTCTACAGCTTCTTCATCCTGTTCACCATCGGCATCACCAAGGGCCGCTGGAACACGCTGCTGACCGCGCTGCAGCAGTTCAAGGACGATTACGACAAGAACGCGCCGATGTGGCGCATCCTGCCGGAGTTCTGCCAGAGCCACCCGCAGTACGAGCGCATGGGCCTGCGCGACCTGTGCCAGGCCATGCACGAGGCCTATGCCAAGGGCGACATCGCCCGGCTGACCACCGAGATGTACCTGTCGGACCTGCAGCCGGCGATGAAGCCCAGCGACGCCTACGCGCAGATCGCCCGCCGCCAGACCGAGCGCGTGGACATCGACGCGCTGGAAGGCCGCATCACCACCGCGCTGCTCACGCCCTACCCGCCGGGCATCCCGCTGCTGATCCCGGGTGAGCGCTTCAACAGGAAGATCGTCGACTACCTGCGCTTCACGCGCGAGTTCAACGCCCGCTTCCCCGGCTTCGCCACCGACGTGCACGGCCTGGTGGCCGACGAGGGCAAGGAAGGCCGCTACTACGTGGACTGCGTGCGCGACCTCTGAGCGGGCTGCGTCGGCCCGCACGGGCCGCCAAAGACAAAGGCCGGCGCAAGCGCCGGCCTTTGTCTTGTAATGGTGGCGTCGCAGCAGGCCGCACGGCCCGCCGCGGCCGTGCCTCAGCCCTCGGGGTTGCCGATGGCCACGTGGCTGAAGCCGCCGTCCACGTACATGATCTCGGCGCTGACGCCGCCGGCCAGGTCGGACAGCAGGAAGGCCGCGGCGTTGCCGACGTCCTCGATGGTGATGGCCCGGCGGATCGGCGTGGTCGCGGCGAACTCGGTCAGCAGCTTGCCGAAGTCCTTGATGCCCGAGGCGGCCAGCGTCTTGATCGGGCCGGCCGAGATGCCGTTGACGCGGATGCCCTTGGCGCCCAGGCTCTGCGCCAGGAAGCGCACGCTCGATTCCAGCGAGGCCTTGGCCAGGCCCATGGTGTTGTAGTTGGGCACGTAACGCATCGCACCCAGGTAGCTCAGCGTCAGCAGCGCGGCGCCCGGGCGCAGTCGGGGCAGGGCGGCCTTGGCCATCGCCGGGAAGCTGTAGGCCGAGATGTCGTGGGCGATGCGGAAGTTCTCGCGCGTCATGCCGTCGAGGAAGTCGCCGGCGATGGCTTCGCGCGGGGCGTAGGCGATGGCGTGGACGAAGCCGTCGAACGTGTCCCAGTGCGCGCCGAGCTGGGCGAACAGTCCGTCGATCTGCGCGTCCTCGGCGACATCGCACTCGAACACCAGCTTCGAGCCGAACTCGGCGGCGAACTCGGTGATGCGGTCCTTGAAGCGCTCGCCCTGGTAGCTGAAGGCCAGCTCGGCGCCCTCACGGTGGCAGGCCTTGGCAATGCCATAGGCGATGGAACGGTTGTTCAGCACGCCCGTGATCAACAAGCGCTTGCCGGCGAGAAAACCCATGGGTCTGGTCCTGTGGTGTTCGGAACTCTTGGAAGCCGTGGATTCTCGCACGCGCGCATCGGATGTCACCCGGGTGTTGCCGGCACGCCGCTTGCAGCCTATAATCCGCTTTTCGCTGAATAGCAAAGTGGGCGGACCTTCCAGCCCATTTTTTTTGCTTGCAGCATTTTGGCATCCAGGTACGGCAGATCCTTTCAGGGAAGACACGACGCACGATGAGTTGGCAGCAGGCGCTGGAGCGCACCGTCACCGGGTTGGGTTACGACCTCGTGGACGTCGAGCGATCGGCGGGCGGGCTGCTGCGCGTCACCATCGACCGCCTGCCCGGGCAGGTCTACCCGACCGGGCCGGGCGAGTTCGTGCTGGTCGAGGACTGCGAGATCGTCACCCGCCAGCTGCAGTACCTGCTGGAGGTCGAGGGCGTCGACTACCACCGGCTGGAGGTGTCCTCGCCCGGGCTGGATCGCCCGCTGCGCAAGCCGGCCGACTGGCCGCGGTTTGTCGGCGAGCAGATCGAGGTGACGCTGCGCGAGCCCTTCCAGGGCCGTCGCAAGTGGCGGGGTGCGCTGATGGCCGGCGAGCCGGCGGCCGGCACGGCCGACGGTCAGGCCTGGCGCCTGGTGCTGCCCATCGACAAGCCGCTGTCGCGCACCGCGGCCAAGAAACTGGAAAAGCTGGCCAAGGCGGCCGCCGCGGCCGGCCAGCCCGCGCCGGACGCGGAGGCGCGGGCCACGTTGGATTTTTTGCTGGATGAAGTGCGGGAAGCCCGCCTCGTGCCGGTGGTGGACTTCAAGGGTCGCCGCGGCCAGGCGCAGGACGAGTCGTCCGTGGCGGACGCGCAGGAAGAGTGACGGAGGTCAGGACTGATGAACCGCGAAATGTTGATGCTGGTCGAAGCGATCTCGCGCGAGAAGAGCGTGGACCGCGAGGTCGTGTTCGGGGCGGTCGAGGCTGCCCTGGCGCAGGCCACCAAGAAGCTGCACGGCGGCGAGGTCGACATCCGCGTCGCGGTGGATCGCGAGACCGGTGAGTACGAGACCTTCCGCCGCTGGGTGGTGGTGCCCGACGAGGCCGGCCTGCAGAACCCGGATGCCGAGGAGATGCTGTCCGATGCGTTGGACCGCATCGCCGACATCGAGGTGGGCGACTTCATCGAGGAGCCCATCCCCTCGGTGCCGATCGGCCGCATCGGCGCCATGGCTGCCAAGCAGGTGATCCTGCAGAAGATCCGCGACGCCGAGCGCGAGACCCTGCTGAACGACTTCCTGTCGCGCGGCGACAAGATCTTCGTCGGCACCGTCAAGCGCCTGGACAAGGGCGACATGATCGTCGAGAGCGGCCGCGTCGAGGGGCGCCTGAAGCGCAGCGAGATGATCCCGAAGGAGAACCTGCGCACCGGCGACCGCGTGCGCGCCTTCATCGCCGGCATCGACCCGACGGCCCGCGGCCCGCAGATCATGCTCTCGCGCTCGGCCCCCGGCTTCATGGTCGAGCTGTTCGCCCAGGAGGTGCCCGAGATCGAGCAGGGCCTGCTGGAGATCAAGAGCTGCGCCCGCGACAGCGGCAGCCGCGCCAAGATCGCCGTGGTCTCGCACGACAAGCGGGTGGACCCGATCGGCACCTGCGTCGGCGTGCGCGGTTCGCGCGTCAACGCGGTGACCAACGAGCTCGCCGGCGAGCGCGTGGACATCGTGCTGTGGTCGGACGACCCGGCGCAGTTCGTCATCGGCGCGCTGGCCCCGGCCAACGTCAGCTCCATCGTCGTCGACGAGGAGAAGCACGCGATGGACGTGGTGGTCGACGAGGAGAACCTCGCCATCGCCATCGGCCGCGGCGGGCAGAACGTGCGCCTGGCCAGCGAGCTGACCGGCTGGCGCATCAACATCATGACCGCCGAGGAATCGCAGGCCAAGCAGGCCGTCGAGACCGACTCGATCCGCAAGCTGTTCGTCGAGAAGCTGGACGTCGACGAGGAGGTCGCCGACATCCTGATCGCCGAGGGCTTCTCCAGCCTCGAGGAAGTGGCCTACGTGCCGCTGCAGGAGATGCTGGAGATCGAGGCCTTCGACGAGGACACCGTCACCGAGCTGCGCAACCGCGCCAAGGACGCGCTGCTGACGATGGAGATCGCCCGCGAGGAAAGCGTCGAGGAGGTGTCGCAGGACCTGCGCGACCTGGAATTCCAGGGCCAGGGCCTGACCGCCGAGCTGATCGCCAAGCTCGCAGCCGGCGGCGTGCACAGCCGCGACGACCTGGCCGACCTGGCCGTCGACGAACTGGTCGAGATGACCGGCGTCGACGAGGCCGCGGCCAAAGCCCTGATCATGAAGGCGCGGGAGCACTGGTTCACGGCCTGAGCGCCGACGAAGCCGTACGCCTGAGACCAACGCCACCCCGCCCGCACCGAAGTTTCGCAAGGAAATCCACCCATGGCCGTGACGACCGTCGCCCAGTTCGCAGCCGAGCTCAACCGTCCTGCCGGGACGCTGCTCGAGCAGCTGCAGTCTGCCGGTGTCGCGAAGAAGTCGCCTGACGACGCGCTGACCGAGTCCGACAAGGAGCGCCTGCTCGAGTACCTGCGCAATGCGCATGGCACAGCAGCCGATCGCAAGAAGATCACGCTGACGCGCAAGACGACCAGCGAGATCCGCCAGGCCGACGCGTCGGGCAAGGCGCGCACGGTGCAGGTGCAGGTGCTGAAGAAGCGCACCTTCGTCAAGCGCGACGACCTGCCGGCCGGCAGCGCCGCGGCCGAGGCCGCCGAAGCCGCCGAGGCCGCCGAGCTGGCCCGTCGCGAGGAAGAGGCCCGTGCCCAGGCCGAGGCGCTGCGCGCCCAGGAGGAGGCGCTGGCCGAGCAGGCCCGCCAGCGCGCCGAGGCCGAGCGCATCGCCCGCGAGCAGGCCGAAGCCGCCGCCCGCGCCGCCGCCGAGGCCAAGGCCGCCGCCGAGGCCAAGGCTGCGGCCGAAGCCGCCGAGGCCGCGGCCAAGGCCGCCGCCGCTGCGGCGCTGGAGAAGGCCTCGGGCAAGCCGGCCGCGGCCGCTGCACCCGCTGCGCCGGCACCGGCGCCGGCACCCGCCGCCGCACCGGCGCCGGCCGCGCCCGCCGAGCCGCCCAAGCCCGCGCTGCGCGTGGTCAAGGCCGGCGAGGCCGAGGCCGCCGAGAAGCAGCGCCTGGCCGACCTGGAACGCCGCCGCAAGGCCGCCGAGGCCGAGGCCGCCGCCATCCGCGCGATGATGAACGCGCCGAAGAAGGTGCTGACGGCCAAGAAGCCCGAGGAGGCCAAGCCCGCCGCCGCCAAGGAGGCGATCTCCGGCACGATCCACAAGCCCAAGACCGCCCCGGGTGCGGCTGCAGCGGCACCGGCCGCGGCCAAGCCGGGCGACAAGAAGTCGGTCAAGAGCGAGAAGCTGTCGTCCAGCTGGGCCGACGACGCCAAGAAGCGCGGCGGCCCGGCCAAGGGCCGGCCCGACGCCGGCGCCAGCGCGCGTCCGGGCTGGCGTGCCCCGCGCGGCGGCGCCCGCCGCGGCGAGCGCGAGGGCGGCGGCAGCACCTTCACGCCGCCGGCGGAGTTCGTGCAGCAGGAAGTGCACGTGCCCGAGACCATCAGCGTGGCCGACCTGGCGCACAAGATGTCGGTCAAGGCCGCCGAGGTCATCAAGCAGCTGATGAAGCTGGGCCAGATGGTCACCATCAACCAGCAGCTGGACCAGGAGACCGCGATGATCGTGGTCGAGGAAATGGGCCACAAGGCGCTGGCCGCCAAGCTGGACGACCCGGACGCGTTCCTCGAGGAGGAGCACAGCGCGACCGAGGGCGAGATGAAGCCGCGTGCGCCGGTGGTCACCATCATGGGCCACGTCGACCACGGCAAGACCTCGCTGCTGGACTACATCCGCCGCACCCGCGTCGCCGCGGGCGAGGCGGGCGGCATCACGCAGCACATCGGCGCCTACCACGTCGAGACGCCGCGCGGCATGATCACCTTCCTGGACACCCCGGGCCACGCGGCGTTCACCGCCATGCGTGCGCGCGGCGCCACGGCCACCGACATCGTCATCCTGGTGGTGGCGGCCGACGACGGCGTGATGCCGCAGACCAAGGAAGCCATCCACCACGCCAAGGCGGCCGGCGTGCCGATCGTGGTCGCGATGACCAAGATCGACAAGCCCGACGCCAACACCGAGCGCCTGAAGAGCGAGCTGGTGGCCGAGGAGGTGGTGCCCGAGGACTTCGGCGGCGACTCGCCCTTCATCGGCGTGTCGTCCAAGACCGGCCAGGGCGTGGACGACCTGCTCGAGCAGGTGCTGCTGCAGGCCGAGGTGCTGGAGCTGACCGCGCCGATCGAGGCCAACGCCAAGGGCCTGGTCATCGAAGCCAAGCTGGACAAGGGCCGCGGCCCGGTGGCCACGGTGCTGGTGCAGAGCGGCACGCTGAAGAAGGGCGACGTGGTGCTGGCCGGCTCCTGCTTCGGCCGCGTGCGGGCGATGCTGGACGAGGACGGCCACGCCACCGAGGAGGCCGGTCCGTCGATCCCGGTGGAGATCCAGGGCCTGTCCGACGTGCCGCAGGCCGGCGACGAGTTCATGGTGCTGACCGACGAGCGCCGCGCCCGCGAGATCGCCACCTTCCGCCAGGGCAAGTACCGCGAAGTGACGCTGAACAAGCGCCAGGCCGCCAAGCTCGAGAACATCTTCGAGAACGTGGGCGAGGGCGCGGCCCAGTCCCTGCCGCTGATCATCAAGGCCGACGTGCAGGGTTCGCAGGAGGCGCTGTCGCAGTCGCTGCTCAAGCTCAGCACGGCCGAGGTCAAGGTGCAGGTGGTGCACGCGGCGGTGGGCGGCATCAGCGAGAGCGACGTCAACCTGGCCATCGCGTCCAAGGCCGTCATCATCGGCTTCAACGTGCGTGCCGACGTCAACGCCCGCCGCGTGGCCGAGGGCAACGGCGTCGACATCCGCTACTACAACATCATCTACGACGCCGTGGACGACGTGAAGGCGGCGATGGGCGGCCTGCTGGCCCCCGAGCAGCGCGAGGAGGTCATCGGCCAGGCCGAGATCCGCACGGTGTTCGTGGCCTCGAAGATCGGCACGGTGGCCGGCTGCATGGTCACCAGCGGCGTGGTGCGGCGCGACGCCAAGTTCCGCCTGCTGCGCGACAACGTGGTGATCTACACCGGCGAGCTCGAGTCGCTCAAGCGGATGAAGGACGACGTGCGCGAAGTCAAGGAAGGCTTCGAGTGCGGTATCAAGCTGAAGAACTACAACGACATCGCCGAGGGCGACCAGTTGGAGATCTTCGAGGTCAAGGAAGTCGCACGCACGCTGTAAGGCAGGCGGGCCCTCGGCCGACAGCCCCGCCTTCCACAAGAAGGCGGGGTTTGTGCTTGATGGGCCCGGCGACGAAAGGACACCCCGATGCGCCACAAGAAAGCCATCCCCAACCGCGGCGTGCGCGTCGCGGACCAGATCCAGCGCGACCTGGCCGAGCTGATCCGCGAGCTGAAGGACCCCCGCATCGGCATGGTCACGCTCAACGCGGTGCAGGTCACGCCCGACTATGCCCACGCCAAGGTCTTCTTCTCGCTGCTGGTCGGTGACCCGGCCGAGTGCGAGGCCGGCCTGAACGAGGCCGCCGGCTGGCTGCGCAACGGCCTGTTCAAGCGCCTGGCCATCCACACCGTGCCGACGCTGCACTTCCAGTTCGACCGCACCACCGAGCGCGCGGCCGAGCTGGGCGCGCTGATCCGCCAGGCCAATGCCACGCGGGCGAAGGACGACTGAGGCCACCGTGGACAAGCCCGTGCGACCCAAGATCGTGCGCCGGCCGGTGCACGGCGTGCTGCTGCTGGACAAGCCGCTGGGCTGGTCCAGCAACGACGCGCTGCAGAAGGCCAAGTGGCTGCTGCGCGCCGAGAAGGCCGGCCACACCGGCACGCTCGATCCGCTGGCCACCGGCCTGCTGCCGCTGTGCTTCGGCGCGGCCACCAAGTTCAGCCAGGTCAGCCTGGAGGCCGACAAGGCCTACCGCGCCACGCTGCGCCTGGGCCAGCGCACCCGCACCGGCGACCGCGAGGGCGAGGTCGTCGAGACCCGTCCGGTGGCGGTGGACCGCGCCGCCGCCGCGGCCGCGTGCGCGCGCTTCACCGGCGCCATCGCGCAGCTGCCGCCGATGCACTCGGCGCTGAAGAAGGACGGCAAGGCGCTGTACGAGTACGCCCGTGCCGGCGTCGAGGTCGAGCGCACGCCGCGTCCGGTCACGATTCACGCCATCGACATCGTCGACTGCCAGACTGAGGGCCCGGAGCCGACCCTGGTGATCGACGTGCGCTGCAGCAAGGGCACCTACATCCGCACGCTGGCCGAGGACATCGGTGCCGCGCTCGGCTGCGGGGCCCACCTGGCCGGCCTGCGCCGCACCGCGACCGGCCCGCTGACGCTGGCCGGCGCCGTGACCCTGGCCGACCTGGAGGCGCTGGACGAGGCCGGCCGCGAGGCGCTGCTGCTGGCGCCCGACGTGCTGCTGGCCGACTGGCCGGCGCTGGCGCTGGGCGCCGAGGACGCCGGCCGCTTCCTCGCCGGCATGCGCCGGCGCGTGGCCCGCGCCGACGTGCCGGCGCTGCGCGTCTACGGCCCGGCGCTGCGCCCCGGCCTGGGCGGCAGCTTCCTGGGCAGTGGCCACATCACCGCCGGCGAGCTGATCGCCGACCGCCTGCTCAGCCCCGCCGAGGTGGCGTCGCTGCGCAACACCCTGCTTCCCGCCGAGGCGCCCGAGCGCGCCGCGGCCTGACCCGCGTTCCCGGCTTTTCCACGAGTTCCACCATGACCCAACAGATCCGCAACATCGCGATCATCGCGCACGTCGACCATGGCAAGACCACCATGGTCGACCAGCTGCTGCGCCAGAGCGGCACCTTCGCCGAACACGAGAAGGTCGTCGACACGGTGATGGACAACAACGCCATCGAACGCGAGCGCGGCATCACCATCCTGGCCAAGAACTGCGCGGTCAGCTGGCAGGGCACGCACATCAACATCGTCGACACCCCGGGCCACGCGGACTTCGGCGGCGAGGTCGAGCGCGCGCTGTCCATGGTCGACGGCGTGCTGCTGCTGATCGACGCCCAGGAAGGCCCGATGCCGCAGACCCGCTTCGTCACCAAGAAGGCGCTGGCGCTGGGCCTGAAGCCCATCGTCGTGGTCAACAAGGTCGACAAGCCGGGCGCCAACCCCGACAAGGTGATCAACGCCGCCTTCGACCTGTTCGACAAGCTGGGCGCCACCGACGAGCAGCTGGACTTCCCGGTGGTCTACGCCTCGGGCATCAACGGCTGGTCCAGCCTGACCGAGGGCGCGCCCGGCGAGCAGTGGGGCACCGACATGTCGGCGCTGTTCGACACCGTGCTCAAGCACGTGCCGGCGCACGCCGGCGACCCCGACGCGCCGCTGCAGCTGCAGATCTCGGCGCTGGACTACAACAGCTTCGTCGGCCGCATCGGCGTGGGCCGCATCAACGCAGGCAAGCTGCGCCCCGGCATGGACGTGCTGGTGATGGAAGGGCCCGACGGCAAGAGCCTGAAGGGCCGCGTCAACCAGGTGCTGACCTTCCAGGGCCTGGACCGCGTGCAGGTCACCGAGGCCGGCCCGGGCGAGATCGTGCTGATCAACGGCATCGAGGACATCGGCATCGGCGTCACCGTCACCGACCCGGCCAACCCGACGCCGCTGCCGATGCTGAAGATCGACGAGCCGACGCTGACGATGAACTTCTGCGTCAACACCAGCCCGCTGGCCGGCCGCGAGGGCAAGTTCGTCACCAGCCGCCAGCTCTGGGACCGGCTGCAGAAGGAACTGCAGAGCAACGTCGCGCTGCGCGTCAAGGAGACCGACGAGGACGGCATCTTCGAGGTCTCGGGCCGCGGTGAACTGCACCTGACCATCCTGCTGGAGAACATGCGCCGCGAGGGCTACGAGCTGGCCGTGAGCAAGCCGCGCGTGGTGTTCCAGGAGATCGGCGGCGAGAAGTGCGAGCCCATCGAGCTGGTCACCGCCGACATCGAGGAAGGCCACCAGGGCGGCGTGATGCAGGCCCTGGGCGAGCGCAAGGCCGAGCTGGTCAACATGGAGCCGGACGGCCGCGGCCGCGTGCGCCTGGAGTACCGCATCCCGGCGCGCGGCCTGATCGGCTTCTCCAACGAGTTCCTGAACCTGACCCGCGGCTCGGGCCTGATCAGCAACATCTTCGAAGGCTACGAGCCGCACAAGGGCGAGATCGGCGGCCGCAAGAACGGCGTGCTGATCTCGATGGACGACGGCGAGATCTTCACCTACGCGCTGGGCAAGCTGGACGACCGCGGCCGCATGTTCGTCAAGGCCGGCGACCCGGTCTACGAGGGCATGATCGTCGGCATCCACAACCGCGAGAACGACCTGGTGGTCAACGCCACCCGCACCAAGCAGCTGACCAACTTCCGCGTCAGCGGCAAGGAAGACGCGATCAAGGTGACGCCGCCGATCGACCTGACGCTGGAGTACGGCGTCGAGTTCATCGAGGACGACGAGCTGGTCGAGATCACGCCCAAGAGCATCCGCCTGCGCAAGCGCTACCTGAAGGAGCACGACCGCAAGCGCGCGTCGCGCGAGGTGTGAGCCCCTTGCGGCCGGGCCTGGGCCACGGCCGCGCCGTGGCGCTGATGGTGCTGGTGACGCTGCTGTGGAGCATCGCCGGCGTCGTCAGCCGGCACCTGGAGGCGGCGCGCAGCTTCGAGGTCACCTTCTGGCGCAGCGCCTTCAACGCCGCGGCGCTGCTGCTGGCGCTGGGCTGGCTGCGCGGGCGCCGGCTGTGGGCCGAGCTGCGGCACGGCGGCTGGCCGCTGTGGGCGTCGGGCGTGTGCTGGATGGTGATGTACACCAACTTCATGGTGGCCATCACGCTGACCAGCGTGGCCACGGTGCTGATCACCATGTCGATCGCGCCGCTGCTGACCGCACTGTTCTCGCGCCTGTTCCTGGGCCACCGCCTGCCGGGGCGCACCTGGGCGGCCATCGCCGTGGCCGGCGCCGGCATCGCCTGGATGTTCGGCCGCCAGGCCCTGGACGCGGTGCAGGGGGGCGCGCCGATGACCGGGGCCCTGGTTGCGCTGGGCGTGCCGCTGGCCGGTGCCAGCAACTGGACGCTGCTGCAGCACCTGCACCAGCGCCATGCGCGCGACCCGTCGGTGCGCGAGCCCGACATGCTGCCGGCGGTGCTGATCGGCGCGCTGCTGTCGACCCTGGTCACCGCGCCGCTGGCCCAGCCCTTCGCCGCGACGCCGCGCGACCTGTCGCTGCTGGCGATGCTGGGCGTGGTGCAGCTGGCCATCCCCTGCCTGCTGGTGGTGGTGCTGGCGCGGGTGCTGCCAGCCGCCGAGATCTCGCTGATCGGCCTGCTGGAAGTGGTGTTCGGCGTGCTGCTGGCCTGGGTCGGCGCCGGCGAGTCGCCCGGCCCGACCGCGCTGACCGGCGGCGCCCTGGTCATCGGCGCGCTGCTGGCCGACCAGTGGCTGACGCTGCGCGGACGCGCCCGGCCGGCCGCGGCCTGATCCGGCCGTCGCGCGCCGCCACCGGCCGGCGCCGGGCAGCGCAGCGCCGACCGCACCGGCGGCGTGGACATGGGCGCTGACACCCGGGCGACAGGGCGCGGGCTCGCTTTTCCCCATGGCCAGACACGCGGCGGGCTGGTCAGATCCGGCGATCCACCCGAGGAGACCGCCCGCGATGACCGATCCGACCTTCTCTCCCCGCCGCCGCGCCCTGGCCGCCGGCCTGGGCAGCCTGCTCGCCGCCCCCGGCCTGGCCACCGCCCAGCCGCGCTGGAAGCCCGAGCGCCCGATCACCATCTACAACCCGTTTGCCGTCGGCGGCATCACCGACCTGCACCTGCGCCTGGTCGGCGAGAAGGTCGGCAAGGTGCTGGGCCAGCAGGTGCTGGTCGAGGCCAAGCCCGGCGCCGCCGGCACGCTGGCCCCCGCTGCGCTGATGACGGCCAGGCCGGACGGCCACCAGCTGGCTGTCTACACCATCAACAGCCTGCGCTACCCGCATTACCAGTCGGTGAACTGGCACCCGCTGAACGACTTCACGTTCATCACCGGCCTGTCGTCCTACACCTTCGCGCTGGTGGTGCGCGCCGATTCGCCGTGGAAGACGGTGGAGGACCTGTTCGCCGCCGGCAAGGCCAACCCCGAGAAGCACACCTACGGCACCAGCGGCATCGGCGGCTCCGGCCACCTGATGATGATCGAGATCGAGCAGAAGGTCGGCTCGCGCTTCACCCACGTGCCCTACAAGGGCGGCGCCGAATGGATGCAGGCGCTGATGGCCGGCCACATCGACTTCCTCGCCGACGCCTCGCAGTGGGGCCCCTTCGTCGACGACGGGCGCGCGCGCATCCTGGCCATGGTCACCGAGCAGCGCCTGCCCAAGTACCCCAACGTGCCCACGCTGCGCGAGCGCGGCGTCGACGCCGTGGGCCAGAGCCCCTACGGCCTGGTCGGCCCCAAGGGCCTGCCGGCGCAGGTGGTGCAGGCGCTGCACGAGGCCTTCTCGGCGGCCAACAACGACCCGGCCACGCTGGAGCTGCTGGGCCGCTACATCCAGGTGCCCTGGAACCGCAACCCGGCCGAGTACCGCGCCTTCGCCGAGGGCTACTTCGGCAGCGTCAAGCCGCTGCTGGTCAAGGCCGGCCTGGCCAAGGGCTGAGAGGCTGAGAGTTTTTCGCTCATGCCCGCTCGTCACGCCCCAAGCCGCCCGCTTGTCGTTGCAAATGCTCGCCATAGCCCGGGCTATGGCTGCGCTTTGCGCCTAAATCGGCCGGCTTGGGGCGCGCCGCTCGGTCACGATCGAAATCCTCTCAGCCTCTGAGCGCCGGCACCCGCCTGGGCGGCGGGCGCCCGGCGGATCGCCCCCAGGTCGGCGCCCCGCCGGTCTGACCCAGCGCAAGGCTTGCGCGCTTCAGGGTCAACACGTGGCCATGCCGCGCCGATGCCGGCCTAGCATCGGCGCCATGCAACAGCTCTCCGGCCTGGACGCGACCTTTCTCTACCTCGAGACGCCCGAGATGCCCATGCACGTGGGCGCGCTCAACGTCTACGAGCTGCCTGCCGGCATGCGCGGCAGCTTCGTCACCCGGCTGCGACGCCACCTGGCCGAGCGCCTGCCGCTGGCACCGGCGCTGCGCCGGCGCCTGTGGTGGATGCCGCTGAACCTGGCCAACCCGGCCTGGGTGGACGCGGTGCCCGACATGAAGTACCACGTCGTCCCGGTCAAGTTGCCGCCCTCGGCCCGCATCGGCGACGGCATGGCGGCGCTGGAGGCCCAGGTCGGCACGTTGCACAGCCAGCGCCTGGACCGCGAGCGCCCGCTGTGGCGCTTCTTCGTGCTGGAGGGCCTGGCGCCCAGCGCCGACGGGCGCCAGCGCGTCGGCGTCTACTCGCAGTTCCACCACGCCGCGGTCGACGGCCAGGCCGCGGTGGCCCTGGCCCGGGTGATCATGGACACCGAACCCGAGGGCCGCGATCTGGCCCTGCGCCCCAGCCGCCGCACCAAGGTGTTCCAGCTGGGCATGGGCCAGATGCTGCGCGGCGCGCTGGCCAACGAGGTGACGCAGGTCGCCGGCATCGTGCGCCACCTGCCGTCCACGCTGGGCACGCTGGCCGGTGCCGCGGCCACCGTGCTGTCGCACACCCGGCTGCTGCGCAGCAAGGACGCCGCCGCCACCGTCAGCAACCTGGCGCTGGCACCGCGCACCGTGCTCAACCAGTCGATCGGCACGGGCCGGGTGTTCGCCGGCGCCAGCCTGCCGCTGGCCCAGCTCAAGGCCATCGGCAAGGCGCACGAGGCCACGCTCAACGACCTGGTGCTGCTGCTGTGCGGCACCGCGCTGCGCCGGCACTTCGCGCGCAGCAAGACGCTGCCGCGCAAGTCGCTGATCGCCGCGGTGCCGGTGTCGCTGCGCGCGGCGGGCGACACCACGTCGGACACCCAGGCCTCGATGAGCCTGGTCAGCCTGGGCACCCACATCGCCGACCTGGGCGAGCGGCTGGAGCATGTCAAGGCCGCCACCGCGTCGATGAAGTCGACGATGGGCCAGCTCAAATCGGTGCTGCCCACCGACTTCCCGTCGATCGGCGTGCCCTGGCTGATGGAGGCGGTGACCGCGCTGTACGGCAAGGCACGGGTGGCCGAGCGCATCCCCCAGCTGGCCAACGTGGTCATCAGCAACGTGCCCGGGCCGCCGGTGCCGCTGTACCTGGCCGGCGCGCGCATGGTCTGCAACTACCCCACGTCCATCATCACCCACGGCGTGGCGCTGAACATCACCGTCGAGAGCTACGACCAGCAGCTGGACTTCGGCCTGGTCGCCGACGCCCAGGCCCTGCCCGACGTGCGCGCGCTGGCCGACGCGCTGCGCATCGCCTTCGACGACCTGTGCCTGCTCGACGCGCCGGAAGCGGCGGCGCCGGCCACGCTGGCCGACGCCGGCCGCGCCGTGGTCGGCCAGGCGCGGCGCCGGCTGGCCGAGGGGCTGAACACGCTGGGCCAGCAGGTCGGCAGCAGCGTGGGTGGCACCGTCGGCGGGCTGGTCGGCCAGGTCGTCGGTGGCGTGGCCCGGGGCGTGGTGCGGGGCGCCGTCGGCGCCGCAGTGGCCCAGGCCGCGGCCGCGCCGGGGCGTGCCAGCACCCGGCGCAAGGCGGCGGTCGCGGCCGATGCCGACGAACCCGCCGCCCGGCGCCAGCCCGCCGCCAAGGCGGCCCGCAAGGCCACGCCCGCGCGGCGTGGCCGGGCCGTCCAGTCGGGCAGCTGAGCGGTCGCGGCGGCGATGGAGATCCGCGCCAACGGGCTGCGCCTGACGGTCGACCTGCAGGGCCCGCCGCAGGGCGAGCCGGTGTTGCTGATCATGGGCCTGGGCATGCAACTGCTGGGCTGGCCGGATGAACTGGTGGCCGATCTGGCCGCGCGCGGCTACCGTGTCGTGCGCTTCGACAACCGCGACACCGGGCTCAGCCAGGGCTTCGAGCCGCACGGCGTGCCCAGCCTGCTGCGCGCCTCGCTGCGCTACGCGCTGCGGCTGCGCGTGCGCTCGCCCTACGGCCTGGCCGACATGGCCGCCGACGCCGCCGGCGTGCTCGACGCGCTGGGCATCGCCAGCGCCCATGTCGTCGGCGCGTCGATGGGCGGCATGATCGCCCAGCACCTGGCCGCCGAACGGCCCGAGCGCGTGCGCAGCCTGGTGCTGGTCATGACCAGCTCGGGCGCCCGCCACCTGCCGCAGCCGCGGCTGGCGGTGCGCCAGGCCCTGCTGGCGCGGCCGCGCAGCGCCGCCGTGCCGGACGTGGTGGCCCACCTGGAGCGGCTGCTGCACCTGATCGGCAGCCCCGGCTACCGGCCCGACCCGGCGCGGCTGCGCGAGCGCATCGAGCAGATGGTGCGCCGTGCCTGGCGCCCCGACGGCACCGCGCGCCAGCTGCTGGCGGTGGCCGCCGACGGCGACCGCACGCCGCTGCTGGGCCGCATCCGTGCCCCGGTGCGGGTGGTCCACGGCGCCGACGACCCGCTGGTGCCGGTGGCCGCCGCCCACCAGATGCTGCGCCACCTGCCGCCCGGCGCGGTGGCCGACATCGTGCCCGGCATGGGCCACGACCTGCCGCTGGCCCTGCTGCCGCGCATCGCCGCCGGCATCGCCGAGAACGCCCGCCGGGCGGGGTAGCTCAGAGGCTGAGAGGATTTCGATCGTGGCCGAGCGGCGCGCCCCAAGCCGGCCGATCTAGGCGCAAAGCGCAGCCATGGCCCGGGCCATGGCGAGCATTTGCAACGACGAGCGGGCGGCTTGGGGCATGACGAGCGGGCATGAGCGAAGAACTCTCAGCCTCTCAGGCCGGCGCGCCCTCGGGCGTGCGGGCCGCGCTGGCCGCGGCCGCCTCGGCCAGCCGCTGCTTCAGCGTCTCGAAGTGCCGCAGCGACTGCAGGTGTTCGTGGACCAGGGCCAGCGTGCCGTCGCGCGCCAGCCCGGCCAGCGTGGCGTCGTCCAGCGCGTCCAGGCGCGTGCGGTCGACGACGCGAAAGCCCGTCAGCGTCAGCGCCGGCCCGCTGGCCAGCGTGAACGCGGCCTGCATCGGCTGCAGCAGGTCCAGGGCCTGCAGCCGCGCGGCCAGCGCCTGGGTGCGGCCGAACTCGCGCCGGTAGGCCTGCAGGAAGTCGAGCACCCCGCGCAGGTAGGCACTGGGCTGGCCGTCGGGCGTGAACAGCGCCTGGCCGCGGCCGTCCCAGTCCAGCCCGGCGTGGGTTTCGTCCACGCACAGCGTCAGGCGCGCGCCGCCGTCGTCGCTGGACAGCACGAAGGGGTGGCGGCGCAGAAAGGCCGGCACGTAGTCGGCCCGCCAGCGGTCCGCCGCGTCCAGGTAGAGGTTCTCGCCGGCGCGCGCGCCCAGCAGCGCCACCGGCAGCACCTGGCCCGGGCGCTCCCCGTCGGCGAAGACCAGGGCATGGCCCGGCGCTGCCAGCGCGAACTCCTCGGCCATCACCGGCACCGAGTTCAGGCCGCGGGCACAGCCCAGGCGGCCGTCGGCGGCCACGGCACAGCGGCCATGGCGCGCGGCCGACACCGGGACGGCGCTCTGGTAGATCAGTTGCTGCAGGGGCATGGCGGGGGCTGCTCGGGCAGGGTGGGTCAAAGGGTCAGCTTCAGGTCGATGGCGCCGGTGCCCGCCGGGGGCAGGGCGGCCACCGTGTCGGACCAGGTCCGCGGCGGCTGGCCGCCCGCGGCCAGGAAGCGGGCCAGCCAGGCCGCGGTGTCGGTCGAAGTGATGGCCGACGTGGCGAGCGAGGTGGTGGCCGAGGGGGTGCCCGGCCCGCCGTTCAAGGGGGCCGGGCCCGGCACCGCCGCCAGGCCGCCGGGCCGGGGCACGATGCCGCTCCAGTCGACCTGCACCGGCATCGCCCGCGGCTGCGCCCCCATGGGCCGCGCCGGCGTGACCAGCACCTGCTCGATGCCGGTGTGGGCCACGCCCACGGCCATGCCCAGGCCGGTCAGGCTGCCGGGCAAGGCCTGGTAGGCCAGCGTCCGGCTGTTGCCCGAGTCGTCCAGCCCCAGGCGGTCCTTGCCCAGGTCGCCCTGCACGGTGATCGGCCCGGCCAGCGTGGCCGCCAGCCCGCCGCCCGACGGTGCCCGGCTGCCCAGGTTGACCAGGTCGTCGCCGACGCCGGCGCTGACCAGCAGCGGCGCCTGCGAGGCGCGCACATCGACCTGGTCGTTGCCCGCGTTGGTCGCCAGCGTCAGCGCCCCCTGGTTGGCCGCGGCCAGCGTCACGCGGTCGGCGCCGCCGCCGCTGTCCACCCAGGTCTGGCCGGCATGGGTGCCGGTGATCAGCACGGCGTCGGCGCCGCTGCCCAGCTTGACGCTGAACTGCTCGAAGCCGGCGTAGCCCAGGCCCTGGCCCAGCCCCAGGCCGTCCAGGCTGTCGGCGCCCAGCGTGCCGGCATTGGCCGCGGTGTCGCCGGTGTCGTCGACGAACAGCAGGTCCAGTCCGCCGCCGCCCTGCAGCGTCAGCCGGCCGGACAGCGCGTTGACGGTGCCGCCGGTGGGCCGGCCCGGACCCGCGGTCGCGGTGTTCGCGGTGCCGCCGCTGCCGCGGCCGGGGGCGCCGAGGTTGACCACGTCGTCGCCGGCGCCGGCGTCCAGCCACAGCGCGCCGCCGTTGGCGCGCAGCGACAGGGTGTCGCTGCCGGCCCCGGTGGCCAGCCACAGCGCACCGCTGCTGCCGGCGACGATGACCGCATCGTTGCCGCCGCCGGTGTCCAGCGCCGTCAGGCCGGCGTGGGTGCCGGCCACGGTGACGCTGTCGGCGCCGCTGCCCAGGCTCAGCTGCAGCGCCTCCAGGCCCTCGTAGCCGAAGCCGGCGGCCAGGCCGAAGCCGCTGAGCCCGGCCGCGGCCACGCTGCCGCGCACGGCGGCGGTGTTGGCGCTGTCGTCCAGCTCCAGCCGGTCGGCGCCATCACCGCCCAGCACCGTGGTCAGCGCCTGCAGGCCGGCCAGGCGGCCGCCGCCCGGCAGCGCGTCCAGGCCGCCCAGCCGCAGCCGGTCGTTGCCGGCGCCGCCGTCCAGCCGCAGGCTGCCGGCGGCCGCCAGCACCGCGATCCGGTCGTCGCCTTCGCCGCCGGTCAGGCGGGTCGCGCCGCTGGCCGCGTGCACGCGCAGCAGGTCGGCGCCCGCGCCGGCGTCGACCGTGGTCTCGGCCGGCGTGCCGTCGACGTCCAGCTGGTCGTCGCCCGCGCCCAGGTGCAGGGCCAGCGATTCGACACCGCCGAAGGCCAGCGTGCCGCCCAGGCCCAGGCCGGTCGCCTGCTGCGCCCCCAGGCGGCCGGTCAGCGCGTCGCCGCTGCCGTCGTCTGCCAGCAGGTCCAGCGCGTCGTGGCCGTCGCCGCCGTCGACCTGCACGGCCGCCGGCAGCCCGCCCAGGCCGCGCGCGGCCTCGCCCAATGCCAGCCGGTCGTCGCCGTCGCCCAGCTCCAGCTGCAGCACGCCGGCCGCAGCATCGACCTGCACGGCGTCGGCACCGGTGCCGGTGTCGATCCAGGTCTGGCCGGCACCGGTGCCCAGCACCTCGACCTGATCACGGCCGCCGTGGCTGCGCAGCGTCAGCTCGGCGATGTCCTGGTAGTCGACGTCCAGCGCGCCCAGGCGCAGCGTGCCGGCGTCCACGCGCAGCGTGTCGTCGCCATCGCCCAGGTCGAAGGCCAGGCGGTTGTGCCCCTGCGCACCGAACACCTGCAGGCGCTGGACGCCGATGCTGGGCACGTCGACCGTGATCGCCTCGTCGGCCATCTGGCCCTGCACGGACAGGGTGCGCACGCCGGCATGCTGCAGCCGCGCCTGGCCGTCCAGCGAGGCCACGGCGGACTGCGCCAGCCGGGCCAGCGCACTGGCGCCGTCGCTGTCGATGGCCATGATGGACAGCAGGTCGTCCTGGCCGCCGGCGTCCAGCTGCATGTCCAGCGGGCTGGCGCCGAAGCCGATGACGAAGACCTGGTCGTCGCCGGTGCCGGTGGCCAGGCGCAGCCGCCCGGCGTCCAGCCGGCCCTCGGTCAACATCACGAAGTCGTCGCCGCCGGCGGTGTCGAGCTGCAGTTCGTCGATGCGCTCGTAGCGGGGCAGCACGGTGGCGAAGTCGTGCACCAGGCCGTTGCCGTCCAGGTACAGCCGGTCGTTGTCGTCGCCCAGGGTCCAGGCCAGCTGGTTGACGCCGCCGCCGCCGTCGAGCTGGCCGCTGAGCTGGTCGCCGCCGTCGAACTCGAAGCGGTCGCCCGCCTGACCGCCGACCAGGGTCTCGATGCCCGCGAAGGCCAGCCGGCCGTTGAGCCGGCCGGCGTCGGCGCCGTCCAGCACCCAGGCGTTGTCGTGGTCCAGGCCCAGCAGCCGGTCCGCGCCGGCGCCGCCGACCAGCGCGGCCACGCCGCTGAAGCGCAGCGGCGTGGCGCCGGCGCGCTCCACCTGGCCGGCGTCGTCGCCGCTCAGGCGGATGCCCAGGCCGCCGCCCAGCGCGCTGAAGTCCAGCGTGGTGCGGCCCGTGCCGGCCACGCGCAGCAGGCGCGCGCCGTCGCCGGTGAAGACGATGCGGTCGTCGCTGCCGCGGCCGGCGGCCTCCTCGATGCCCTGGAAGGCGACGAGGTCGGTGCTGCCGTCCAGGCCGCTGAGCTGGCCGCTGCCGTCGCCGCTGACCCGCCACAGCGGGCCGCCGGTCAGGCGGTCGTCACCCAGGCCGCCGTCGATGCTGACGCGGGTCAGCCAGTCGGGCAGGTCCCGCAGGCTGAAGCGGTCGTCGCCGCGCAGGCCGACGAAGGCGATCTCGGCATAGGCGCGCAGGTCCACCACCTCGGTCCGGCCGGTGTCGCCGTAGCGGAGGGTCAGGGTGGCGCCCTGCAGGTCCACCGTGTCGTTGCTGTCGGTCAGCGTCCATGTGCGGCGCGGGTCGGGCACGCCGGTGGGCAGGCCGAAGACCTCGATGCTGTCGTCGAAGTCCACCGGCTTGGCGCCGACGTCGAAATGCCAGTCGCTGCCGGTGCCGTCGGCCGGCACCTCCAGCCGGTCCACGTTGACCAGCACGCCGCCGGCCAGCCAGGGCAGGGCGCCGCTGTCGTGTAGGCGCACCGCGGTGCTGCTGGCGCCGGCCAGCACGCGGTAGGTGTCGCCGCCGTCGCCGCCGTCCAGCGTCAGGCGCTGGGCGCTGCTGTCGAGCACGCTGAGCTCGTCGGCCCCGGCGCCGCCGGCCAGGGTCAGCAGCTCGATGCCGCGGTAGTCCAGCACCTGGGTGTCCAGCTGCACGCGGTCGGCGTGGATGGTGAAGCGGTCGGCGCCGGCGGTGCCGGTCAGCGTCAGCTGGTCCAGCGCGCCACCGGCGTCGGCCAGGCGCACCGCGTCCAGCGCGGTGGCGGCCACCTCGTAGCTGTCGGAGCCACCGCCGCCGTCCAGCACCGCCAGGCCCGCCCAGCCGCTGACCTGGAGCCGGTTGACGCCGGCACCGGCGGTCAAGCGCACGGTCTGCAGCTGGGCCAGTTCGACCCGGCTGCCGTTGCCGGCACGGAGCACGGCGGGGTCCAGGGTCCAGTCGTTGTCGTGGCTGGCCAGCAGGGTGTTGTCGCCGGCGCCGCCGTCGACCAGGAAACGGCCGGTCACCTCGACGTAGCTGGGCGGGGCGCCGGGCGCCGGCGGGGCCAGCGGCACGAAGCTGCCGACCGCCGGCGGCGTGAGCTGGTCGCTGAGCAGGCTGACCCGGTCGTTGCCGCCACCGGTGGCCAGCGTGAAGTCGTGCAGGCCGTAGGCGACGATGCCGCCGGCCGCCACCGTCACCGTGTCGTCCCGGGCGCCGGTGCGCAGGCTGAGCGCGCCGACGTCGAAGAAGCTCAGGTCCGACAGGGCCCGGCCGCCGACCGTGCCGCGCACGGTGTTGGCGCGGGCGCCCTGGATCAGCTCGGCCTGGTCCTCGATCACCGTGACCGTGGTCGGCGGCGAGACCTCGCGCACGAAGGCGTAGCCGGTGCCGGCGGTGTCGATGGCCGCGCCGGGCCGCCCGGCCAGCTGCGGCGCACCGATCAGCGCGCGCTGGCCCGACAGCGCCACCGCGTAGCCGACCATGTCGCCGGCCTGGCTGTCGGTGGACGAGATCGGCTCCAGCGGCGTCTCCAGCACCCAGCCGGTGTCGGCCAGGTGGTAGCTGTAGGCCGCGCCGCGGTCGTCGATGCCGCCCACGGCGCGGCTCCAGGCGCCGACCAGCAGCAGGCCCTGGTCCAGCGCCAGCGCGGCGCCGAACTGGTCGCCGGCCTGGGCGTTGTCCAGCGCCAGGCGGCGCTCCTGCGCCCAGCCGCCGCCGCTGCGCTGCCAGGTGAACACGCTGCCGCGGCCCGCACTGGCGCCGGGCAGGCCGACGGCCAGCGTCTCGCCGCTGACGTCGACCGCGGCACCGAAGCGGTCGCCGCTGGCCGCCAGCGCGCCGGCGCCGAGCTGCTGCTGCAGCACCCAGCGGCTGCCGTCGTGCTGGTAGACCGCCGCGGTGCCGCGGTTGCCGCTGGCGCCGGGCGCGCCGACCAGCAGCGTGGCCTCGTGCAGCGCCACCGCGCTGCCGAAGCCGCCGGCCAGCGTGCCGGTGCCGGCGAGCGTCTGCACCAGGCTCCAGCGCAGGCCGTCGTAGGCGTAGGCCTGGACCTGGTTGGCGCCGGCGGCGCCGACCACCGCGCGGGTGCCGTAGACGTCCACCGCGCCGCCCAGCCCCGCGCCGGCGGCACCGGCCACGGTGCTGCGCAGCACCCAGTCGCTGCCAACGCGGGCGTAGAAGTAGGCCGCGCCGGCCCCGCCGGACTTGCCCGCCGCGCCGACGACCAGCTGGTCGCCCCGCACCGCCAGCGCGCTGCCGAAGTCGTCGTCGCGCACGCCGTCGGGCGCCTGCAGCAGCGTGCTCAGGGTCCAGCCGCCGGCCGCGTCGGCGCGGTAGACGAAGACCGCGCCGCGGTCGTCGAAGTCGCGCGCGCCGACCACCGCGGTGTCGCCGTCCACCGCCACCGCGCTGCCGGCCTTGGCCGTGGCCACGGCGGCGGGCATCAGCTCGCTGCCCACCGCGGCCCAGGCCGCGCCGCGCTGGCGGAAGTTGTACAGCGCGTTGGCGATCGCGTCGGTGTTGGCGGTGCCGGCGACGTAGACCCCCTCGCTGACCACCTGCACGCCGGCACCGAAGCGCAGCGTGCCGCGGCTGTCGGCGACCATGCTGCGGCTGGCCGTGTCGTACAGCGAGGGCGTCAGCGTCAGGCCCAGGTAGCTGCCGGCCTGGTCGTGCAGCTCCACGCTGCCCGCACCCGCCGGCTGGCCCACCAGCAGGCGCTGGCCGGCCAGGTCCAGCGCCTCGTCGCCGCCGTTGAACACGGTGCTGCCCGCGGCGTTGAGCTCGGCGCCGCCGATGGTCCAGTTGCTGGCGTCGCGCCCGTAGGAGCGCAGGGCGCCGGCGTTGCCGCCCAGCACGAAGAGCTGGCTGCCGTCGCTGACCAGCTCGGTGCCCTGGGCGGCGCTGCTGTCGAAGGTCTGGCGCGGGCGCAGCGGGTGGTCGCTCAGGCCGCCGACGGTGGCCGTCCAGTGGCTGTACTCGGCGTCGGCCAGGTTGTAGACCAGGGTGCGCGACTTGCCGGCCGCGCCGACGTAGACCTCGCCGCCGACGATGTCCACCGCCGAGCCCCACTGCGCATTGACCAGCCCGTTGAAGGTCGGGCGCACCAGCTCGGTGCCCGGGATTGGGCGCGTGCTGGCCACGTAGACGCGGTCGAAGTCGGTGTTGCCGTCCTCGTCACCGGCGACCGTGACGTACCTCACCTGGTCGGTGTCGTTGGTGTAGATGAAGGCATTGACCCACTCGATGTCCTCGGTGTCCGAGAGCATGACGACGGTGCGTGGCGCGATGCGCAGCGCCGAGATGTTCTTGTCGATGCGGTCCGTGTTGAACTCGATCTGCATCCGGTTCGTGTAGCGCTGCGTGGACCCGTTGTCGATGATGTCGACCCAGAAGGTCCCCACGTCCGTGCCCACGAAGACCTTGTCCACGTTGTTCAGGAACCGCGTGGGCAAGGTGTAGTTCAGGGCACCCGTGGCGGACGAATACGACGTGTTGTCGCCCCTGGCGGTGTCCTGTCCGCGCGTCGACAGGGTGTAGCTCACCCGCAGGTCGCCGGCGCCGTTGTTGTAGACCAGGCCGCTGCCGATGTACTTGCCGTTGTCGGTGTCGCCGTCGCCCGGCACCGACACGTCCGCGAAGGCCATGACCACATGGGCACCGATGCTGCCGGTGATGCCGAACTGGATGTCCGAGGACCGGACGGTGACGCCGGTGTAGGCCGTCACGGCCGAGTTGTGGGTGTTGAACGGGCCACCCGAGGTGGTCACGGTGCCGCCCCGGAGGACGGCCTGCTCGTAGGAGGTGTCGTCGGGCAGCGCCGCGTCGTTGGGCATCAGCAGGCGCTCGGTCACCCAGGTGCCGCCGCTCAGCACGAAGGTCTGCGCACCGCCGGCCAGGCCCAGGTTCAGCCAGTAGGCCGGGTCGGCCTGGCCGGCCGACTGGTACTGGGCGCTGGCCCCGGGCATGCCCACCACCAGGCGGCTGCCCGCGATGGCCACCGACGCGCCCCAGGACGTGCCGGCGGCGCCGGGCGTCAGCACCTGGGCCAGCGACCAGGTCTCGCCGTCGGCGTTGCGGCTGTAGACCAGCGCGGCGTCGCCCTGCGGCGCGCCGACGACCATCCAGCCGCCGTCGACGTCGATGTCGGCGCCGAAGCCGGCCTCGCTGCGCACCAGGGTCTGGGCCAGGCGCCAGTACAGGCCCTCGTTGATGTAGACGTAGACCGTGCGGTCGCCGGCGTCGCCGACGAACAGCGTGCGCGAGGCGGCGTCGTAGTGCGTGGCGGCGCCGTAGCGCGAGGCCGCCGCGGTGGCGCTGGCCGGGTCGGCGAGCTGCTCGGCCCAGGTGGACGCCGAGGTCGCCGTCGGCAGCAGGCCGCTGGTGGCGAAGGTGCGCACGCCGCCCACGTCGGGCCGCAGCAGGGTGCTGCCGCTGGCGTCGTTGCGGCCGGGCAGGCCCACCACCAGGCGGTTGGCCGCCAGCGCCATGCTGCTGCCGAAACCATCCGCCTGGTTGTAGGGCGCGGCGATGTCGGCCGAGCTGCCGGCCGGGCTGGCCGCGCCCAGGCGGCCGTCGCCGCTGGCGCCGGTGCTGCGCAGCCAGCTGGCGCCGTTGCCGCTGCCCTGGTCGGCCAGGCGCATGAACACATAGGCCGCGCCGACGTCCAGCGCGCTGCCGTCGTAGCCCGGGGTGCCGACGGCCACGTAGTCGCCGCCCAGCGCCACGGCGCTGCCGAAGCGGTCGCCGGCGCGGCCGTTGTTGGCCGCCTCGGCCTCGGGCAGGCCTCCGTCGGCGGTCAGCCGCGCCACGCGGGTCCAGCTGGCGCCGGCGCCCTCGAAGACGAAGGCCCGGCCCTGGTCGGTGCGGGCGTTGCCCACGCCGTCCCACAGCGGTGCGCCGACCACCAGCCGGCCGTTGCCCAGGTCGAGTGCGGCGCCGAACTGCTCGCCGGCGTTGGCTTCGGACGCCGTCAGCGTGGCCACGCGCGACCACAGGCCGCCGCTGCGCGCGTACAGGCTGACGCGGCCGCTGCCGCCGTCCAGCGGCGAGCCCACGGCCAGCTGGTCACCGTCAAGGCTGACCGCGCGGCCGAAGTCCAGGTTGACGCTGCCGCCCAGCGCCAGGCGCTGCTGCGGCGACCAGAGCACGCCGCCGGTGGGCGCCAGGCCCCGGGTGTAGACGTAGACCGCGTCGCGCGCCGCGCTGCCGCCGGCCGCGCCCACGGCGATGCTGGTGCCGCTGACGTCGACCGACGCGCCGAAGGCCATGCCGGCCGCGCCGTCGGCGGCCAGCAGCCGGGCCTGGTAGCGCCAGGCGCCGCCGCTGCGGGCGAAGACATAGGCCGCGCCGGCGTCGGTGCCGGCGGCGTCGTCGCCGGGCGCGCCGACGACCAGGGTGTCGCCGTCGAGGGCCAGCGCGCTGCCGAAGCCCTGGCCGCCGCCGCTGCGCAGCTCGGGCGCGTAGAGCTTGGCCTGCTCGACCCAGCTGCTGCCGTTCCAGGTGTAGACGTAGACCACGCCGCCCAGGCCACCGTCGAGCTCGCCGCCGACGGCCAGCGTGCTGCCGTCGCGGCTGAGCGCCACCGCCTTGCCGGCGTGGCGGGTGTCGGCCGCGCCGGGCTGGGCCAGGTCGGTCTGCCGCGTCCAGGTGACCACGCCGTCGACGGTCAGGGTGTGCAGCACCAGGTTGGGCAGGTTCAGGTCGCCGACGCCGACGCTGTCGACCACCAGGTCGGCGGCCGCGTCCTCGGGCGTCTGCACGTCGAAGCGGGCCAGGCCGTGCACCAGCAGCGGCTCGACGCCGGTGAAGTCCAGCACATTGCCCTGCAGCGCGATGCGGCCGGCGCGCGGCTCGCTGGCGCTGGGCTGGTAGCTGCCGGCGGCCTGGCCGTCACCGGCCAGGCGCAGGGTGTCGCCCCGTGCGGCATGGGCGCCGCCGTTGAACACCAGGGCCGCGGTGCCGGCGGGCACGCCGGACTCGAAATCGGCGAACAGCAGGTCGTCGCCGTCGCCACCGTTGAGCGTGGCGCTGTGGCCGCGGTCGTCGAAGCCGGCCTCGACACGGAAGGTGTCGCCGCCCGCGCCGCCGTAGACCGTCAGGTCGTAGCCATAGACCTGGCCGTAGAGCTGGGTCACGTCGTTGCCGCTGCCCAGCGAGACCGCCAGGGCCTCCACGGTGCGGCTGGCCGCGTTCAGCGGCGCCAGCGCGCCGGCGCGCTGCAGCACCACCTGGGCGTAGCCGCTGGCCTGCGGGTCGTCGCCGAACAGGCGGGTGTAGGTGGCCAGCCAGCGCGGGTCGGCGCCGCTGGCCGGGGCCTCGGCCGGGAACAGGTCGGCGAAGCTGCGGTTTGCCAGCGCAAGCTGGCTGTCCTGGGTGGCCGCGGTGTCGAGGTATTCGAGGCGGTCCGCGCCGTCCTGGCCGTTGACCAGCACCGGGATGCCGCGCACGCTGTCGGGCGTGGGCGCGTCGGTGTCGATGCGGAAGCCGTCCAGCGTGTGGCCGCCGCTGGCCACCGGTGCGCCCAGCGCGATGCGGTCGTCGCCGGCACCCGCGTTGACGGTGAAGCTGGCGCTCTTGCCCACCGGCGATTGCTCGCGGTGCGTGCCTTCCAGCGCGATGTCGTCGTCCCCCGCGCCGGCGTTGAGCACCACGGTCTCGAAGCGGCGGTAGCCGAAGGCCGCGGCGCCGTCACGCGCCACCGTGGTGGTGTCGAAGCGCCAGGGCGTGGTGTCGAGCAGCGTCAGGTCGGCATCGACCTGGTTGCTGACGCGCCAGGCGTGGCCGGTGGCGCTGTCCTGGTCGTTGAGCCACAGCTCGTCCTCGGCCTCGGGGCCGGCGCCGTCCAGGCGCAGCGTGCCCTGCAGGCCGTCCAGGCTGCCCCGCGCCTCCTCGCCCGGGCGGGTGCCGACGTAGATCCGGTCGGCGCCGGTGCCACTGTCGACGGCCAGCGACTGGCCGGCGTCCAGCGACGCGATGTAGAAACGGTCGGCGCCCTGGCCCAGGCGCAGCTGAATCGCGTCCTGCCCGTCCAGCTGCACCTGGCCGGCCATGTCCAGGCCGCTCAGGCTTCGGCCCTGCCACAGGCCGGTGCTGCCCGCGTCGTCGCCGCTGTCGTCGAGCAGCACGGTGTCGTCGCCGGCCTGGCCGTCCAGGTGCAGCGTGCCGCGGACGAAGTCCAGCCGCCCGGGCTGGGCGGGGAACAGGCCGCTGGCGCGGCTGCCCACGTCCAGCCGGTCGCCGCCGCCGCCGCCCAGCACCGTGGTGACGACGTGGTCGTTGCTGCTGTCGATGGCCAGGCGGTCGTCGCCATCGCCCAGCTGCAGGGTCACGGACTCGACCGTGCTGCTGAAGGTCGAGTCGCCGTGCACGTCCAGCGTGCGCCGGCCGTAGTAGATGGCGCCCGGCCAGTCGGCGTCGCCCAGGTCGTAGCCGGCGCCGAAGTTGCTGTTGTGCACCGCCACCTGCTGGTTGCGGCCCAGGCCCATGCCGGTCAGCGCGATGGCACTGAGCTGGCCCTCCACGGCGGACGCGTCGGCGCGCACGCTCAGCGTGTCCTGGCCGGCCTGGCCTTCGAAGGCGAGGATGCCGGCGATGCCGTCCAGCCGCCCGTCGTCGCCGTGGACGTCCAGGCGGTCGTCGCCGTCGCCGCCCAGCACGGTGGCGAAGACGGTGCCGGCCAGCTCGCGCACGCGCAGCGCGTCGTCGTGGGCCGACAGCTCCACCCACAGCGCCGCGCCCACGTCGGCGTTGAAGCCGATGGTCGTGCCCGCGGCCAGGCCCAGGCCGGAGACCTGGCCGGTGCCGATGGCGCCGCTGAGGCCCGCGGCGGCCGCGTCGGCGCTGAGGTAGATGCCGTCGACCGTGCCCCCCGCGCCGCCGGCGCCGGTGCGCACGGTGATGCCGCCCAGGCGGTCCAGCGTGCCGGTCAGGCGCGCCAGCGGGGCGTCGCCCGCGCCGTCGTCGTAGGCCGTGCCGGTCATGAACAGCGCCTTGCTGGCGTTGCTGGACAGGAAGAAGCGGTCCGCGCCGTCGCCACCGTCCAGCACCGTGCTGCCGGCGGCGGCGCGGGCGAAGAGGCGGTCGTCGCCGCCCTGGCCGCGCACCGTCGTCGTGCCGCCGGGGTTGCTGCCCAGCGCGTCGTTCAGCTGCAGGAAGTCGATGTCGGCGCCGCCTTCGAGCAGCAGGGCCGGCGCGGCGACCTGGCCGCGCAGGTCCAGCGTGCCGCCGCGCGCCGGGTCCGGGTCGGCCGGGTCCACGTCCACGCGCAGCTGCACCGCGGTGTCGCTGCGCAGCAGCGTGCCGGGCAACCCGTCGAGGTCGTCGGCGGCGCGCAGTTCCAACAGGCCGGCGGACTGCACCAGGCCCTGGGTCAGCAGTTGGCCGCGCACGGTGCTGCCGCCGGCCAGCAGGTGGAGATCCTCGCCGGCGCGCACGGTGTCGCGGGTGGCGATGTGCAGCTCGCCGCCGGCGCTAACCGCGCGCAGCAGGTTGAGCGCGCCGTCGATGCTCTCCAGCGCGATGCCGGTGTCCGCCTGCACCACCAGGTGGCCGGTGGCGGGGACGGCGTTGTCCAGCTGCAGCGCGTTCTGCTGCTGGCCGCTGCCGGCGCCGTGCAGCTCCAGCGCGTTGGCCGCCGTGCCCACGCTGCCGCCGCGCGCCAGCAGGTCGATGCGCGCAGCCTGCAGGTCGGCGTCCAGGTCGTCGGCGGCGTCGAGCATCGAGCCCGAGACGGTCTCCAGCAGCAGGTCGCCGCTGCGCGCCAGCACGCCGTCCAGGCGCAGGTCGCCGGCGGTCTCGCGCAGGAACACGCTGCCGTCGGCCAGCGCGCGCACGTCGCCCGGCGCCTGGGCCGAGGAGTCGATGGCCAGCGGCTGGGCCAGGGTGCCGATGCCGCCGCCGCGGGCGTCCAGCGTGATGGCGTTGGCCACGATCCACGGCGTGCCGGCGGCCTCGCCGGCGGCGTGCACGCGGTCGATGGCGCCGGCCCGGGCGGTCAGCGCCACGTCGCCGAAGCGCGAGCGCACGCGGTCCAGGCGCAGGTCGCCGTCCAGCTCGGTCAGGTCGAGGTCGCCGCTCTGGTCGGCCCACAGCGTGCCGCTGCCCTGGATGTCAAAGGTGGCGCGCAGCGCGACGCGACGCGTCGGGTCGGCGGCACCGGCCGGGTCGGCGCTGATGCGGATCGAGCCGCTGCCGGTGGCCAGCAGGCCCGGCTCGGCCGGCGGTGCTGCGTCGCTGGCGGTCAGCGCGAGCAGGCTGGGGCCGTCGGCGAGGGCGGCACGCAGCGCCATCGGGGCCAGCGCGAAGGCCGCCGGCGCCGCGGGGGCGGTCACCGGCGCGGCGGCCGCGCCGGCCGCCAGTTCGAAGCGCGTGGCGATGGCCACCGCGTCGCGGCCGTAGAAGGGGTTGCTGTCGGCCGCCGGCACCGTGCCGTCGGGGCGGAAATGGCTGACGTAGCGGTCGCCCGCGGCGTCGCCGGCCTGGGCCGCGTCGTCGGGCGTGCGCACCAGCACGCCCGCGGGTGCGGCACCCCGCCCCGGGGTCTCGCGCACCCCGGCCTGCTGGGCCAGCACGATGCCGCCGCTGCCGGCCAGGCCGGCCTGCAGCGTGGTCAGGTCGAACACGGCGTCCAGCACCGACGGGTCGCGCAGCCGGCCCATCAGGTCCAGTCCCAGGTCGCCGCCGGCGTGGGCGCTCAGCGCGGTGTGGCCGGCGGGGCTGCGCACCAGGTCCACGGCCAGCAGCCGGCGTGCGGCCGGGTTGTCGCCGTCGCCATCATGGTCGCTGGCGTCGGCGTCGAAGCCGATGTCGCCGGCCAGCGCCTCCAGCGTCAGCGTGCGGGTCTGCACCAGCGTGCTGTGGCCGTCGGCCAGCTGGCCGCGGGCCGTGCGGCCGACGATGTCGCCGCTGGCCGCGCGCAGCGTGGTGCTGCCCAGCGGGTTGGTGAGGGTGCCGGCCAGCACCAGGTCGGCGCGGCCCGTCGTGGCCAGGTTCTCGATCAGCACCTCGGTGCCGGTGGTCTCGCGGCGCAGGTCGAAGCCCAGCGTCACCGTGGGCGCCAGCAGGTCGATGCGGGCCTCGCCGGCGCTGACCGGGTGGATGTCGCCGACCACCAGGGCCTTGTCGGACAGGTTGCGGATGTGCACCGACTCGAAGTTGTCGCGCACGCTGAACAGCGGGCCGCTGCCCGCGGCGGCGTTCGGCCGGCTGCCGGTGAGCTCGTCGGCCGCCAGGCGCGCCTGCACGCCGCGGGTGTTGGCGATGTCGCCGACGGTGACGGTGTCGGCGGTCACGGTGACCACCGGGCCGCCGGGCGACACCGTGGCGTGGCCGCCGGCGTCGACCAGCACCTCGGGGCTGACGCCGCTGTACAGCGCCACGTCGGCGTCCCAGACGATGCGGCCCAGGCCGTCGTCGCGGGCGACTTCGTCGCCGCCGCCGACGTCGATGAAGGCGCCGGTGCGGTGCCACTCGGTCTGCGGGGTCTGCTGCGTGCCGAAGGTGGCGACGTTCAGTGCCAGCGCGTCGTAGCCGGCCAGGTCCTGCAGGCCGGCGCCGGCGATGCGCGGCGCGGCGGTCACGGTGGCGCCGTCGGCGGCCTGCACCGTGGCGTCGTTGTTGGCCACGGCGAGGGCGTTGACGTTGGTGTTGGCGCCCAGCGCGGCGGTGTGGCCGTCGGCCTGGGCGGAAATTGTCGCCGGCTGGTAGCCGGCGCGCAGGTCGACGCCGCGACGGCCCTGCAGTGTGGCGCCGGCGGCCAGCTCGACGCGGGCCTGGTCATCGAGCTCGGCGGTGGCGTCGGCGCTGTTGCCCACGCCCAGGCCGGCGGCATCGGTCTCGGTGGACGCGCGCAGGCGCACGGTGTCGCCGCCGGCCAGCATCGCCAGGCGGTCGGCCTGCACGTCCACGCCGGCGCCGGCGCGGGCGCGGGTGCTGCCGCCGTCCACCGCCGCACGGCTGTCGCCATGCGTGCTGGCGACGAAGCCGCCCGAGCTCACGTCGGACACCGCCTGCTGGTCGGCCGCCAGCGTCGCGTGCACCTCCAGCGCGCCGTCGGCGCGCAGCAGCAGGCCGTCGGCCAGCTCGGCCAGGGTGCGCGGCGCGAAGTCGGACAGCGCGTTGGCCGTGGCCACGTCGACGAAGCCGCCGCCCTGGGCGCGGGCGTCGACCGACTGCAGCGTGCGGTTGAGCGCGCCGACCTCGACGTCACCGCCGGCGCTGACCTGCCCGCCCAGCGTGGCGGTGGCCGCGCTGGACACCGACAGCAGCGCGTTCGACACCTTGACCGCGACCACGCCGCCGCTGATGTTGGTGATGCGGCCGGCCAGGTCGCTGGCCGACTCGGTGAGCACGCGCACGTCGCCGCCGGCGGTGATGCGGCCCAGCGCCTGGGCCTGCACGTCCAGCGACACCACGGTCAGTGCCTGGCCCACGTCCACGGTCACCAGGCCGCCCGAGGTGGCGCTGGCCGAGCTGGCCGAGCGCCCGTCGCCCAAGGGCGGCGAGACCTCGGCCAGGGCCACGCCGCCGGCGCCCAGCAGGCGCTGGGTGCCCGCCGGCAGGCTGCCGCTCAGGTCCACGCGCAGGCGGTGGGTGCCGGGCGAGGTCTGCAGGTCCAGGCCCTCGGCGCCGATGAACTGGCGCATCGCCGGCGCGGCGGCATCGGCCGACCAGGCGATGTCCAGCGCCGGGCCGCCGGGCGTGGCGGCCAGCTGGAAGCCCTGGGCGTCGGCTCCCGTGACGTAGTAGCTGCGTCCCGAGACCAGGCCGGCGACGCCGGGGTCGCCCAGCCGGTGGCCGGCGGTGCTGTCGGCACTGCCCTGCAGGGCCAGCGCGTGCGCCGCCAGGGCGTCGGCCCGCGTGGCCGCCAGCTGGATCGCCTGGTCGCTGAGCCGGATCACGAAGTAGAGGGCACCGTCGACCAGCGTGCCGCCGCCGGCCAGCGCCAGCGGCGTGCCGCTGGCCTGGTAGCGCACGGCCTGGCCGTTGGCGAAGCCGTGCGCCTGGCTGAACCAGATCGCGTGGCTGTCCCCCGCGGCCAGGCTGCCGTCGTCGTTGACCACCGGCGCGAAGCCGGCGTCCAGCGCCAGGTTGACGTAGGCGCTGGCGAAGGCCTGGCTGCCGCCGTCGCGGTAGGTCACCGCCTGGCCATTGCTGAAGCCGTGGCCGGCCAGGGCGATGCGGTCGGTGGTGGCGTCCACGGCCAGCCGGCCGTCCACGTTGGGCGTGGCGCCGGCCAGCGCCTCGGCGCGGCTGGCGAACAGCTTGACGCTGCGCTCGTCCAGCACGCGCACGTACAGGGTCTGGCCGGTGGCCACCGTGGCCAGGCTGCCGTCGGCGCGGCGCCAGCTCAGCGCGCTGCCGTCGCTGCCGTCGTAGACCAGGGCGTCGCCGTCGTGCAGCAGGTGGGCGCTGGCGAAGCGCACCAGGTCCTGCTCGGCGTCCAGGCCGCTGGTCTGGGTGCCGGACGGGCCGCTGCTGCTGCGGCTCTGGCCGTCGAAATCCACCCCCAGCGTCAGCAGCTGCTGGCCGGCGGCGCCGTCGGCGCTGCGCAGCACGCGGTAGTCGCGGCCGCTGACCAGGCCGCCGATGGCGGTGGTGGCCTGGTAGCGCAGCACGTCGCCGGCCTCCAGGCCGAAGTCGCCGTAGCGCAGGGTGTCGGCGGCGGCATCGACGGCCAGCACCCGGTCGGCCGGCGCGGCGGCCGGGGTCTGGCGGCGCGTCTGCACCAGCACGTCGCCGCGGGCGTCGACCACGCTGCCGCGGCCCAGCCGGGCGTCGACATCGGCGTCGACCACGCCCTCGGCCACCGAGACGCCGGCGCTGACCACGCCGCCGCCCCAGCCCTTGGCGGTGGCGTCGGCCTCGGGCAGGTACTCGGCCAGCACGCTGACCTGGCCGCCGCTGAGGTGCGCGCCGTCGCCCACCGTGGCCGCGACCGCGGTGGTGGTCTGGGCATGCGCCTCGGCGCCGCGGCCGGCGAACACGCCGCCGCTGGCCGCGCGGGCCAGCGCGGCCGCGTTGTCCTCGGACACCGCGTGCACGCGCACGTTGCCGCCCTCGAGCACGGCGCCGTCGTCGACATGGGCCCGGGTCTGGCCGTCGACGACCGCGTCGATGCGCACGAAGCCCACGCCGGCGAACAGGCCCACCGCCACCGAGAAGCCCTCGGCCGAGGCCAGGCGCTCGCCGTCGGCCTCGACCAGCACGCCCTGGGCGCCGCGCACCGCCGCGCCGGCGCCCACCGCGGCGTCGACCGCGCCGCGGGCGCTGGCCTGGGCCACGGTGCCCGAGCCCGCGCCCAGCACGCTGCCGGCGAAGGGCCGGGCCTGCGCATGCATAGGCCGCACGCTGACCGTCCCGGCGCGCACATCGACCGCGCCGGCGGCGTCGACCACCGCGCCGGCGCCGATGCCGGCGCGCACGTCGGCCTGGACCGCGGCGTCGGCCATCGACACCGCGACGGCCACCGCGCCGCCGAGGGCCACGCCCAGCGCGTCGGCATCGGCGCTGCGCACGGTGTGCAGCGCACGCAGCTGCACGTCGCCGTCGGCCTGCAGCTGCACGCCGTCGCCGAGGCGTGCCGCCACCTCGTGGTGGCTGTCGAGCCCGGCCACCGCGCCCTCGCCGCCGAACAGCAGGCCGCCGCTGGCGCCGGTGGCGCTGACCGCGGCCTGCAGGTTGCCGCCGTCGGCGCTCAGCGTCACGTGGCGGGCGCGGACCCGGCCGCCGCCGCCCTGGCGCGGCAGCAGCTCGGCGCGCGTGGCGCCGCCGACCTCGGCGCGGGCAACCACCGCGCCCAGCGCGGCGCCCAGGCTCAGCGCCGCGCCGTCGACCTGCACGTCCAGCGCGGTGGCCGAGCGCGCGGCCACCGTCAGGTCGCCGTCCAGGTCCAGCGTCGCGTCGCTGCCCACGCTGGCCAGCGCGTCCAGGCCGATGTCGACCAGGGCCACGCCGCCGGACACGCCGGCCGTCACCGCCGCGCCGATGGCGATGGCCATCGGCTCGAAGCCCGGGTAGCCGCGCACGTCGGCGTCGGTGTGGCTGCGCAGGCTCAGGTCGCCGACGCCGCCGGCGGCACCGCCGCCGACCTGGGCGCCCGCGCCGATGCGGGCCTCGGCCCCGCCGTCCAGCGACACCACGCTCACCGCGGCGCCCACCGCGATGCCGCCCAGCGGCTGGTAGGCCAGGCCCAGGCCGGTGGCCGAGGCCCGCACCCGGGCGTCGTAGCCGGCCTCGATGGTCACCGTGCCGGCCTGCAGCACGCGCACGCCGCCGGCGCCGGCGTCGCCGGCGAAGAAGGCGCGCACGGTGGCCTGGTCGTCGACCACCGCCACCGAGGCCGCGGCGCCGACGATGCCACCGACGGCGCCGGCGATGGACAGCAGGCCCAGGTCGGTGGCGTAGTCGGCGTGCACGGTGATGGCGTCGCCGGCCGAGAGCACGGCGCCGTCGCGCACCTCGGCGCGGATGGCGGCCTGGTTGCGCAGCAGGGCGATGGACGCGCCGATGCCGGCGCCCGCCGCGCTGGCGTCCAGCGCAGCGGCGCCGACGAGGGCGTCCAGCGCCAGGCGCTCGGTGGCGCTGACCGTCAGGTCGCCGCCGGCGCGCAGGGTGTTGTTGCGGCCGATGAAGGCCTGGGTGCCGGCGCTGGTGTCGCTGCCGGCCCCGGTGGCCGCGGCCACGCGGCCGCTGGCGGCGGTGGCTTCCAGCGCGTCCGCGGCGCCGCGCGCGGCGTAGCGGGTGGCGTCGGCCGCGGCGCGGCCCAGGGTGTGGCCGCTGCCGGTGCCGCCGGACAGCACCAACGCGCGGCCGTCCAGCGCATCGGCCCGGGTGGCGGCCAGGCGCAGCTGGTTGGCCGCGCCGCCGCCGACGATGGCGTAGTAGGTGTGGCCGTCCTGCAGCCCGGTGACGGCGGTGTTGCCCGCCGCGCCCTGGCGGTAGACCACCGCGTCGCCGGTGTGCAGGCCGAGGGCCTGGTCCAGCGTGATGCGCCCGCCGGCGACCTGGCCGGGGTGGAAGCTGGCCACGCCGCCGTAGCCGCCCAGGGCGTCGAGCAGGCGGGTCGGGCGGGTCTGGCCGTCCACCACCTCGGCCAGCGAGCCGTCGGTGCCGCGCAGGGCGTCCTCGCTGCGTGGGGTGCCGCCGTCGTCGTAGCGGTAGCTGCTGCTGAAGTCGCCGCCCAGCGAGTACACCGAGGCCGCGCCGCCCAGCCCGACCAGGCCCACCGCGGCCGAGACGGTGTGGCTGCGGACGTCCTTGGCGGCCAACGCATGGACCGCGATGTCGCCGCGGGCCTGCACGTCGCCGCGCGCGCCGGCGGCGCTGTCGCCGAGGAAGGCGTGGGTGTCGTTGCGCACGATGCCCAGGTCGGCGGCGCCCGACAGCGCGCCGAAGGCCGCGCCGGCGAGGACGCCGTCGATGGCTTCCAGGTCCAGCGTGTTGGCCGCGGCCACGGTGAGCGACTGCGCCGCGTCGGCGCCGGCCGCCGCCGGGTTGACCCGCGCGCCGCCGCCCAGCGCGGCGGTGGTGTCGCTGTCGACGATGGACACGGTGATGGCCCCGGCCAGGCCGACGAACTGGCCGACGCCGGCGCTGGCCGAGACGCCGAACACGTGCTCGGCCGAGCTGGCCTGCACCACCACGCCGCGGCGTGCGGCATGGCCGAAGGCGCCGCTGGCGGCCTGGCTGCCGTCGAGCACGCCGGCCTGGTCGCCGCCCAGGGCGGCGCCGGACAGCGTGCTGCCCTCACCGGTGCTGGCCTCGGTGCGCTTGGTCAGCAGGGTCAGGCCCAGCGCGCCGCCGATGCCGCCGCCGCCCAGGCCGATGCCGGCCGCGCCGTTGATCAGCGCGAGGTCGGTGTCGTCGCGGGCGCTGAGCACCACGTTGCCACCGGCCAGCAGCGCGGCGCCGTCGCCGGCATGGGCCTGGGTGGCGGTCTGCAGGTCCAGCACCGAGACGCTGCCGGCCACGCCGACGGTGGCGCTGCCGGCCAGCGCCGCGGCGACGGCCAGGGCCTTCTCGTCGGCCTGGGCCTGCACCTGCACATGGCGGGCGGCGGCCAGCTCGGCGCCGTCGCCGACGGTGGCCAGCGTGCTCGCGTGCAGCGACAGCAGGTCGGCCGCGGGCGTCAGCGCGGCGGTGCCGGCGATGCCGCCGGCGCCGGCCACGCCCAGGTGGTGGAAGTCGCTGGCCGCGGCCACGCGCACGTCCTGGCGGGCGTCGGCGCCGCCGGCGGTGTCGCGGTTGACGCGCGCGCCGTCGCCGACGCGGGCGCGGGTGTCGGCCTGCACCGAGACGGCCACGGCCGAGAGCTGCAGCGCCAGCTCGCCGGCGCCGCCGACGCTGACGCCCAGGCTGGCGATGTCGTCGCGGTTGGTCGCGGTCACCGCCAGGCCGCGGAAGCCGCCCAGGGTCTGCGCGCCCACGCTGCGCTGGCCGTGCAGCGCCGGGTCGTCGTGCTCGCTGTGTTGGGCCACGCCTGCGGGAGCGGCCACCTGCACGTTGCTGGCGGCCACGGGGGTGTAGACGGGCGTGCCGAACTGGCCGGCCAGCACGTCCAGCGCGAGCAGGCCGCGGGCGTCCACCCGCGCACCGTCGCCGACGACCGCGTCCACGGTCTTGGCCACGGTGGCCAGCGCCGCGCCACCGCCCAGGCTGGCCAGGCCGCTGCCCGACAGGCTGCCGCCGACCAGGTCGACGGTGGTCTGGTCGTCGGCGGCGACGACCACGCTGCCGTCCGCCGACACGCTGGCGCCGGCACCGAGGGCCGCGAGGGTGCCCAGGTCCAGCCGGGCCAGGGCCACGCCGCCGGCCACGCCCAGGGTCTGGCCGACGCCAGCGCCGCCGCCGGCGCCCACCAGCGACTCGCTGGAAAGCGCTTGCACCCGCACATGGCCCTCGGCCAGGCTGTCACCGCCCAGGCGGGCCTCGGTGCGCTTGTCCAGCTGCACCAGGCCCACGCCGGCGCCCAGGCCGGCGGCGCCGCCCACGCCGACCGCACCGCCCAGCGCGGTGACCGTGCTGCGGTGGTCGGCGAAGACGTTGATGCCCTCGGCGCCCGTACCGTCGCCGGTGGCCTCGACGCGGGTGCGGTCGCCCACGGTGGCGCGGGCGCTCTGCGTCAGCAGCAGCGCGGCGCCCGAGCCGGCCACGCCGACCTGGCCGGCCAGCGCGCCGCCGGCGGCCACGGCCAGCACGTCGTGCGCGCTGGTCGCGGTGATGCTGACGCCATGGAAGCCGGCTTCTCGGACGGCCTGGTCGGCGCGGGCCGTGGCCACGGTCTCGGCCGTGCCGCGGCCGGCGGCCAACAGCGCGCCGTCCTGGCCGACGCGGGCCTCGACGTCCTCGTGCTGCAGCACGGTGGCCGCGGACAGACCGAGCCCGGCCAGCTGGCCGCCCAGCGCCAGCGTGCCGGCCACGGCCAGCAGCCGGGTCTGGTTGTCGGCGTCCACCCGCAGGTCGCCGCCGGCGAGCAGGCTGGCGGCGTCGCCGACCTCGGCGCGCACCGCGTTGTCGTGCTCGAACAGGCCCACCGAGCCGCCGAAGCCCGCCGTGCCGCCGCCGGCCACGCCGGCCTCGACCATGCGCAGGTTCAGCGCGCCCTCGGCCTGCACGGCGATGTCGTCGCCGGCGCTCAGCCGGGTACCGGCGCCCACCTGCGCCAGGGTGTCGCGCTGCAGGGCCAGCGTGGCCACCGAGCCGTCGACCGCGACGCCGGGCCCGCCGTAGGACAGCGCGCCGGTGGCGGTGACGCTGAGCAGCTCGACGGCGTCGGCCGCGTGCACGCGCACGTCGTCGCGCGCGGCCACCTGGGCGCCGGCGCCGATGGCCGCCCCCACGTGCATCGCCAGCCGGGCCACGTCGGCCGAGGCCCCCACCGCCAGGCGGCCGCCAAAGGCCAGGCCGCCGGCGATGGCCAGCGGGCGCAGCTCGTGGCGGGCGTCCAGCTCGACCGCCTGGTCGGCCGCGGCGCCGGCCGGGTCGCGCAGGTTCACCCGCGCGGCGTCGCCGATGAACGCGTCGACCGTGCTGTCCAGCGACAGGTCGGTGACCGAGGCGGCCAGCGTCAGCAGCTGGCTGTTGGCGCCTGCCGCGGCGGTGAGCACCGGGGTGTCGACGGCCAGCGCGCGGATGCGCAGGCCGTACACCGGCTGGCCGTCGGCGCTGCGCAGGCCGCCACCGGCGGCGTCGTGGCCGTCGGCGTCGAACCGGGCATTGTCGGCGATGCCGGCGCGCACGCTGCGGCGCAGCGACAGGCCGGCGGCGGACGCGCCAAAGCCCAGCTGACGGCCGAAGGCGGCCGAGCCGGCGACCAGCACCACCGGCGTCTCGTCCAGCGCCTCGAGCAGCGCGTCGCCGTCGACCTGCACGTCGGCGCCGGCGCGGACCACGGCCTCGACCGTGCTGTCCAGCGCCAGCGTCACCGCGCTGCCCGACAGCGAGCCCAGCGTGCCACGGGCCAGCGTGGCGCCCACGCTGACCAGGTGGTTGTTCGAGGCGGCCAGCACGGCCAGGTCGCCGGCCACGTCCAGCCGGGCGCCGTCGCCGACCTCGGCGATCACGGTGGTGGCGAAGTCGCCATGGTCGACGCTGGCGCCGGCCGTGGCCTGGCCCCGGCCGCCGCTGCGGCTGCCGGTGATGGCGATGCGCTCGGTGGCCTGCTGGGCATGGACGCTGAGGTCGCCGCGCACGTTGAGCCGGGCGTCCTCGGCCACGCCCGCCAGCACCCGCACCGAGCCGCCCAGGTCGGTCGCCGAGCCGGTGGCGCTGAGCAGGCCGGCCGCGCTGCCGACGCTGGCGCTGTAGACCGTGCCGGCCCACAGCGCGCGCACCGACACCGAGTCGGCGCTGACCTCGCCGCCGACCAGAGCGTCGACGACCCGCGTGCCGCCGTGGCGGCTGAGGGCGCCGCCGACGCCGGCCACGCTGGTGCGGCCGCCGGCGGTCTGGTAGGCCAGGGCCGCGCTGGCGGCGTCGCCGCTGGCCAGCACGGTCAGCGCGCCGGTGGCCAGCACGCTGTCGGTGGCCGCGGCGCGGATGGTGCTGCTCAGCTCGTGGGTCAGCAGGCTGGCCGCGGCGGCGGCCACCTGGGCCTTGGACGCCGAACGCGCCACGCCCAGCGTGCGCTCCTCGGCGCTGGCCGTGACCGTGATCGCCGTGGCCTGCACCTGGCCGGGGCCGGCCACGCCGGCCGGCGCCGCCAGGGCGTTGCCGATGAAGGCTTCGGTCAGGTTGTCCACCGTCGTCGTCAGCTGCACGCCGCCAAAGGCCAGCAGGGCGCCGCCCGCCTTCTGGCCGATGCCCTGGTCGGCGGCGGCGTACTGCAGCGTGAACTGGTCCAGCGCCGCATCGACGCGCAGGGCGCCGCCGCTGTCGACCGTGGCACCGTCCTCGATCCAGGCGCGGGTGCGGTGGCTGGCCTGGTAGCCGGCCAGGCTGTCGGACGCGCCGATCACCGACTTGGCGCCCGACAGCGTGAGGCCCACCGTGCGGTTGTGGTTGGTGGCCAGCACCTGCACGTCGCCGTCGGCGTGCACCCGGGCGCCGTCCTCGATCCACGCCTCGGCCGCGCCCTCGTAGCGGGCGTCCAGCTCGGTCAGGCCCAGGCCGACCTGGCCGCCGGTGCTCTGCGACTTGAAGGGCTGCCAGGGCTTGCCCAGGCCGGCGGTGTGCAGCGCGTCGATGCGGCTGTCGGCCGTCAGCGACACGGTGCGGCCCGGGTCGGCCGGCAGCGCCGGGTCCTGGTTGATCAGCGCGCCGGCGCCCACCGAGGCCAGCGCCTGGTTGTGCATCACCGACGCGTTGCGCTGCCCGGTGAAGCCGAGCAGTTGCAGCGAGCCATCGAAGTTCTTCGTCGAGGCCTCGACGTAGGTCGTGGCCATGAAGTTGCGGACCAGGTGCTTGTACTTGGCCAGCGGCATCAGGTCGCTCACGGCCTGGAACACCCCCGAGGCGCTCTCCACGCCCCACAGCGTCAGCGCCTCCAGGCCCCGGCCGGCCCCGGCCATCTGCTGCTCGACGCCGGCCAGCGGGTTGGTCGAGTTGTTCGCCGCGTCGCCGTTGTCGGTGCCCGACAGCTGCGGCGCCGACAGCTGCACCGCGTCGACCAGGTTCTGCAGGTAGTCCAGCCGGATCTGGCTGGGGAACACCGCCTCGGCGTGCAGGTCGGTCGCGCCGGCGGCGTCCAGCCGGGCACCGCCCTCGACGCGCAGCGTGGCCTGGTTGCGGTAGTCGGCGTCCACCAGGGCGCCGGCGAAGCGCACCCCGCCGGCCCGGCCCTTGATGCTGCTGACCGCGAAGGTCTGGGCGTTGTCGGTGGCGGTGGTGTTGACGGCCAGCGAGCCGGCACTGCGCAGCACGGCCTCGGCGCCGAGGCGCACCGTGGCGCTGTTGTCCCCGCGGGCGATCGCGGCGGCGCCGGCCAGCATCAGCGGGCCGGGCGCCGGGCGCTTGAGCTGGGCCAGCGCGGTGGTGTCGTTCTCCTTGTTCTCGGCGCTGGCGCGCAGGCGCAGCGCGGCGTCGGCCTCGCCGTCGCCATCCAGGTCCTGGTCGCCGCCGCGGGCCAGCACGGTGCCGTTGACGACGACGTCGGCCTGGGTGTGGATGTCGCTCATCGCGACGCCGGACATGCCGAAGGTGGCATCGGTGCCGGCCTGCCGGACGCCACGGACGAACTTCGCCGCCTTGGACTTGCCGCCGGCATCGGCCAGGAACTCGTTGCCGTCGTTGCCGGCGGCGATCTCGACCGTGTCGCCGGCCAGCAGGGCGCCGCGGTCCACGGCGACTTCGCTGTTCGAGTAGGCCTCGACATAGCTCAGGCCCAGCCGCGGGCCGACCTGGCTGTGGAGCTTGCGCGCGGTCTTGGGGCTGGTGTCGGTCAGGGCGTTGACCTGGTGGTTGACGGTGGCGGTGGCGCTCAGCGCGCCGCCGGCGTCCAGCGTGGCGCCTTCGCCGATGTGCACCGTGGCCCGGGCGGTCGAGTGGATGTAGTTGGCCCCCAGCGGCGAGGCCAGGGTCTCGACCGTGGTGTTGGCGTCGCCGTTGGACGACAGGGTGATGTCGCCGCTGGCGCGCAGCCAGGCGTTGGCGCCGACGGCGATGTCGCTGGTGGCGGTGCCGTAGAACACCGAGGCGATCTTGGACGGGAAGCTCTGCAGCGGCGCGAACAGCAGGGTGTTGGGCAGGCTGCCGATCAGGCTCTCGGCGACGAAGCCGGCGGTCAGCGGGTTGTTCGGGTGCGCCGGGTCCACCGGCTGCTGCTGCAGGATGCCGCGCACGCTGTCGGTGCGCACCAGCTCGTCGCCGAGCCGGGCGCCTCCGCTGGCCGCCACGTCGATCGCCAGGGTCTTGCCGTCGGCCGAGACCTGCTGGACCACGTAGAGCGCGTCGTTGGTGGCCGTGCCCGAGACGCCGATCTTGCGGCCGGCGACGAAGCCGTCGTCGGCCCAGCTGCCCACGTCGCGCACGATGGTCTGGGTCGCCGCGTCGAAGCGCAGCAGCGGCAGCCCCTGCGCGGCGACGTAGCTGACCTCGGCCGCGTCGGTCTGCTCGGCGGTGAAGCCGGCAAAGCCCGGCGCCTCGACCGTCAACATGGCGCCCTGGACCGCGGTGATGACGAAGGTGCCGTTGTTCGCGCCGAAGCCGGCCTCGGCGCCGCTGACCTGCAGTTCCTGGCCGACGGCAAAGCCGTCGTCGGCCCAGCGGCCGCTGGAGCGGGTGATGGTGTCGCCGGCGAACTGCAGCGCCGGCGCGTCGGCCACCGCGAAGGCGGCTTCCTCGGCATGGCCGTCGCCCGGCGCGCCGTCCACGGTGAGCGTGTTGCCGGTGACCGAGACGATGCGGTAGACGCCGTCGGGCGCGCCGGCGCCACTGACCGACAGCAGGCGGCCCGCGCGGTAGGCGCCGGACCAGGTGCCGCTGGCCAGGCTGATGCTGCTGCCCGAGAAGTCGGACGGCGCGCTGAAGTCGTCGGACCAGCCGCTGCCGGACTCCGGGTCGCCGGCCTGCACGCTGCCGCCGGCCTGCACGCTGGCGGCCTGCGCGTTCTCGGCCAGCAGCGGCGAGCCGCCCTGCACGGTGAGGGTGGTGGCGCTGACGGCGGTGACCAGGTAGGCCGCGTCGTTGCGCGCGCTGCCCTGCACCGTCACCAGCTGGCCGACGGCGAAGCCCTGGCGGCGCCAGTCGCCGCCGGCGTCGCTGCGGGTGATGGTGCCGGTGTTGCCGCCGCTGGGGGCGAAGGCCAGCGGCACCGTCCCGTTGACCCGCACCTCGGGGTCGCCCAGGGCCACCGGCGTCGCGCCGGGGTCGCCCAGCGCCGACGCGGCGGTGGCCCCCGACACGGCGGCCTGCTCGACGATGCCGGTGGGGTAGAAGAAGGTCAGCGTGCTGGCGCTGACGTCGGAGATCAGGAACTCGCCGTCGTTGTCGCCGACACCGTCGCCGTTGGCGTCGGCGGTGCCGGTGAAGCGCACCACCTGGTACTTCTTGAAGCCCTCGGCCAGCCAGTCGCCGCTGCGGCGCACCACGGTGTCGGACGAGAGGATGTCGTTGTGGTGGAAGTCCAGCACCGTGCCGGAGGCCATGAAGTTCACCGCGCGGATCTCGGCATCGGTGGCCGCGGCCTCGTTGCTCAGGTGGGCGGATGCGTCCAGCGTCAGCGTGCTGGGCAGCACCGACGCGACGCGGTAGTAGCCGTCGTTGGCGCCGCTGCCCCAGACCTCGATGGTCTGGCCGGCGACGAAGCCGTCGGCCGCCCAGTTGCCGTGGGTGTCGCTGCGCACGATGCGGTCGGCGCCGCCGTCGTCGACGAACTGCACGATGGCGTCCTGCGGCAGCGCCGGCAGCAGCAGGCCGCTGCGCTGCTGCTCGCCCATCGCGGCGATGGCGATGTTGTCCAGCATCAGGTCCAGCAGGCGCTGGTTGGTGGCGATGCTGTTGAGCGTGATGCTGGCCGCGTCCACCTGGGCGCCGTCGCCGACGCGGATGGCCGCGGCGGCGTCGATGTGGCGCTGCAGCGAGGAATAGGCCTGGTAGGTCAGGGCGTCGTACTGGGCGTTGGCCACCAGTTCGAGGTCGCCGCCCACCCGCAGCCGGGTGCCGTCGGCGATGGCCAGCGTGCCGCCGGACTGCAGGCGCAGGCCGCCGTCGACGCCGGCGTCGCCGCGCAGCGTCAGGCTGGTGGTGCTGTTGACGGTGAGCTGGAAGCCGCCCACGTCGGCCAGGCCGCGCAGGTCGCCCAGGCGCAGCACGTCGTCGCCGAAGCCGGTGTTGAGGGTCAGCGTGCGGCCGGTCGGGGCGCGGAACAGGAAGGTCTCGAAGCTGCCCCAGCTGCCGGCGGGCAGGTTGGAGACGACGGCCAGCTGGTGGGTCAGGGCGTCGTAGGTCAGCGTGGCGTCGTTGTCGCCCGGGGTCAGCGAGATGGTCACGTCGCCGCTGGCACCGGCCAGCACGCTGACCGGCTCCAGGCCGTCGAAGCCGATGGCCTGTCCGCCGAACAGCACCCGGCCCGACTGGGCGCCGGTGGCCTCGTAGACCAGGTCGGGGCTGCCGCTGGTCTCGATGCGCAGCGTGTCGTAGCCGCCGTCGTTGCCGTCGACGCCGCCGGCCAGGCTGCCGCCGTCGCGCAGCACGAAGGTGTCCTGGTTGTCGACCGCGCCGACCAGGCGCTCCATACCCTGGAAGCGCGTGGCGCCGAGCTCGCCGGCGCCGGCGCCGGTCAGCGTCCAGGTGCTGTCGGCCTGCGGGCCGTGCAGCACGTCGTCGCCCAGGCCGCCGTCGATCCGCAATTCCAGGGCCGGCGCGTCCACGCGCAGCACATCGTTGCCGGCGCCGGCATCGAGCTGCAGCGACTGCACGCCCTGGGCGGCGTCGCCCAGCTGCCAGCGCTGGCCGTTGACGTCCAGCGCGATGCGGGGGGCGCCGTCGGCGGCCAGGCCGACCTGCAGCACCTGCACCTGGTCGTCCTGCGCGCCCAGCGTGACCTGCACCGCGCCGGCGGCCTGGGCCAGCGCGAGCACCGGGTCGGCCGACAGCAGCACGCGCGGCTCCAGCGACTCCAGGCGGAAGCGCGTGGCCATGGAGGGCGCCGCGCGGCACCGCGCACCCGGCGCGGCCGGTGACGCCGATCCCGCGGCGCCCGCGGCTTCCGCCTGGGGACCCTGCCAGGCCTGGCGCACCCGGCGCGCCAGCTCGCGCAGGCGGCCGGCGGGACGGCGGGGGGCACGCGGGGAATCAGCGGTGTGGGCCATGGGGCAGCTCGGAGCGCAGGGGAACGTGGGGCGCCCCGGCGGGGCCGGCCCCGGTCTTGGGGGGGCCGCGGCGACCGGGGCGGCGGGCAGGGGGCGGTGCGGCCGCCGGCTTCAGTACGGCGTCAGGCCTGTGTCAAGCCGGGGTCAGGCCGGTGTCATGCCGTGTGTGGGCCGCTGGGCCGCGCCCCGGTTCGGCGCCCGGTTGACCGGGTCGGCACGCCCCGGCGCAGGGCCAGCGTGAGCAGGCCCGCCAGCGCCAGCGCGGCCGTGGCCGGCTCGGGCACGGCGGGCAGGGCGCCGACCAGGCCCTGCATCTCGACGTGGTAGCTGCCGCCGGCCAGCCAGTCCTGGAAGGCCCCTTGGTCGTCGAAGGCCAGGGTCAGCGACAGGCCGTAGGTGGCGCTGCCGCCGGGTACCACGCTGCCGACGTCGACCAGCGGCACCTGCCAGCCGGCCTGGGCCTGGATCGGCGTCTCGCCGAAGCCGGGGCTGCGCGCCTGGTCGGCACCCAGGCCGGCCAGGTCGGTCAGCGCCAGACGGGCCATCGGCGCGTCCAGACGTGCCAGCGTGGCCGACACGCCGGCGCCGACGAAGCGCCCGCTGGCATCGTCCCAGGCCAGGGCGGTGGACTGGCCCAGGCTGTCGTAGGTCCACAGCCAGGCGATGTACAGGCCCACCGGGCGGGCCTGGGCCCCCAGGTGGTCCACGGTCCTGTCGGCAAAGGTGGCGGTGTAGCGCAGGGCCGCGTCGGACCAGTCCTCGGCACTGGCCGCGCCGAGGAAGGACACCACGTCGTCCGAGGCTTGCCATGCCTGCGCGGCAGCGGCCCCGGGCAGGGCGGCCGCACAGGCCAGCAGCAGACCGGCCAGCCGGGTGGCGGCAGGGGCGCGGGCGGGCAGCAGGGGGGCCGGCACGGGCACGGGCGGGCAGGAAGTGGGGCGGAACATCGGCGGGACTCCAGTCGGTACGCCGCGGCCGCAGCCGACCGCAGCTTGATCGGGGCATGGTTCCGCAGCCCCCGTCCAGCCGTCCTTGAAACGCCTGAAAATTCCTGAAGCGGCGCTGGCAGGCCGGGGCCCTTCCCCCGCAAGTGCGGGACTGCCTCGGCGGGCTTGCGGGCCGGTTGCGACCGGGTGGCGGCGCCGATGCGGCCCGATGGCGGGGCGCCCGCAGGACGGCGACAATCCACCCCGCTGCCCCGTCCCCGCCTCCGGCCCCGCGCCGTGCCGCCTTGACTGCCTTGCCCTCCGCCCCGCCCGCGTCCTCCGGGCCCAGCCCCTGGCGCCTGTCCGTCGCGCCGATGCTGGACTGGACCGACCGCCACTGCCGCTTCTTCCACCGGCTGATCACCCGCCACACCCGGCTCTACACCGAGATGGTGACCACCGGCGCCCTGCTGCACGGCGACCAGGCCCGCCACCTGGACTTCGACGCCGCCGAGCACCCGGTGGCGCTGCAGCTGGGCGGCAGCGAGCCGGCGGACCTGGCCCAGGCCGCGCGCCTGGCGCAGCGCTGGGGCTACGACGAGGTCAACCTGAACTGCGGCTGCCCCAGCGAGCGGGTGCAGCGCGGTGCCTTCGGCGCCTGCCTGATGGCCGAGCCGGCGCTGGTGCGCGACGGCGTCGCGGCGATGCACGACGCGCTGGGCGGCGCGCTGCCGGTGACCGTCAAGCACCGCATCGGCATCGACAAGGTGGAGTCCTACGACTTCGTGCGCGACTTCGTCGGCACCGTGGCCGAGGGCGGCTGCCGCGTCTTCATTGTGCACGCGCGCAACGCCTGGCTGCAGGGCCTGAGCCCGAAGGAGAACCGCGAGATCCCGCCGCTGCGCTACGCGCTGGTGCACCGGCTGAAGGCCGATTTCCCGGCGCTGACCATCGCGGTCAACGGCGGCATCGCCAGCGGCGCGCAGATCGCCGGGCAGCTGGCCGCCGGCCTGGACGGCGTGATGGTCGGCCGCCACGCCTACCACCACCCGGCGGCGATGCACGACTGGGACGCGCGCTTCTGGGACGCGGCCTCACCCGCGCCGGCCCCGGGCGCCGACGCCGCCGCGGAGGACGGCGAGGAGGACACCGACCCCGGCGACGACTGGCGCCTGGTCCTCGAGGCCCGCATGGTCGACTACATGGCGGCGCAGCAGGCCCGGGCCGGCGTGCCCTGGGCCCATGTGGCGCGCCACATGCTGGGGCTGTGGAACGGCCGCCCCGGCGCCCGCCGCTGGCGCCAGGTGTGGAGCGACCACCGGCTGAAGACGCTGCCGGTGCACGAGGTGGCGCGCCGCGCCCAGGCCGCACGGCTTGGGCCGGTGGCACCCGAGCTGCAGCCGGCGGCCTGAAGCCGCCGGCGCGCGCCGGCCAGGGCGCCCACAATCGGCGCCGGCACAACCCACGGATGACGAGCACAGGAGCGATGGCGATGGCAGGCGATGGGCAGGGCGGCGCGGCCGCGGGCAGCGGCAACAGCAATGGCGTGCTGGGCATCATCGGCGGCAGCGGTCTGTACGAGCTGCCCGGGCTGACCGACACCGCCTGGGTGACGGTGGACACGCCCTGGGGCGCGCCGTCGGACCAGATCTTCACCGGCACGCTGGCCACGCCGGCCGGCCCGGCGCGGTTGGCCTTCCTGCCGCGGCACGGGCGCGGCCACCGCATCCCGCCGTCGGCGCTGAACTTCCGCGCCAACATCGCGGCGCTGAAGCAGCTGGGCGCCACCGACGTGGTCTCGCTCAGCGCGGTGGGCGGGCTGCGCGCCGACCTGCCGCCGGGCAGCTTCGTCGTCATCGACCAGTACATCGACCGCACCATGGGCCGCGCCGGCAGCTTCTTCGACACCGGCTGCGTGGCCCATGTGTCGATGGCGCGGCCGGTGTGCCCGCGGCTGGGCGACCACCTGGAGGCCGCGCTGCGCGCGCTGGACGCGCCGGTGCACCGCGGCGGCACCTACCTGGCGATGGAGGGGCCGCAGTTCAGCACCCTGGCCGAATCGCGGCTGTACCGCAGCTGGAACTGCGACGTCATCGGCATGACCAACGTGCCCGAGGCCAAGCTCGCCCGCGAGGCCGAGCTGTGCTACGCCACGGTGGCCATGGTCACCGACTTCGACTGCTGGCACCCGGGCCACGACGACGTGACGGTCGACGCCATCATCGGCGTGCTGACGCGCAATGCCGAGCTGGCGCGCACGCTGGTGGCGCGCAGCGCCGGGCCCATCGCCCACGATGGGCACGGCCCCGGCTGTGCCTGCCGCCGCGCGCTGGACCACGCGCTGATCACCGCGCCGTCGGCGCGCGACCCCGAACTGCTGGCCCGGCTGAAGACCATCGCCGGGCGCGTGCTGTGAAGGTCGCCGGCGTCCACCGCCGCAGCCTGTGGGCCGATGCCGCGGGCGACGCGGTGTGGGTCATTGACCAGCGGCGCCTGCCCTTCGAATGGACCATCGCGCGCCTGGCCGACCTGGAGGCGGTGCGCACCGCGATCGCCGAGATGTGGGTGCGCGGCGCGCCGCTGATCGGTGCCAGCGCGGCCTACGGCATCGCGCTGCAGTGCCGCGTGGCCGCGGACGACGCCGCGCTGGACGCCGCCAAGGCCCGGCTGGACGGCGCCCGGCCCACGGCGGTGAACCTGGCCTGGGCGACGCGGCGCATGGTGCAGGCGATGCGCCCGCTGCCGGTGGCCGAGCGCGCCGCCGCTGCCTGGGCGCTGGCCGGCCGCATCGCCGACGAGGACGTGGCCGTGAACCAGGCCATCGGCCGCCACGGCCTGGGCCTGCTGCAGGCGCTGGCGGCGCAGCGGCCGGGCCGGCGCCTGAACGTGCTGACGCACTGCAACGCCGGCTGGCTGGCCACGGTGGACTGGGGCACCGCGCTGGCCCCGGTCTACCAGGCCCAGGCCGCCGGGCTGGACCTGCACGTCTGGGTGGACGAGACCCGGCCGCGCAACCAGGGCGCCAGCCTGACCGCCTGGGAGCTGGGCCAGCAGGGCGTGGCGCACACGGTGATCGCCGACAACGCCGGCGGCCACCTGATGCAGCACGGCGAGGTCGACCTGGTCATCGTCGGCGCCGACCGCGTCAGCGCCCGCGGCGACGTCTGCAACAAGGTCGGCACCTACCTGAAGGCGCTGGCCGCGCGGGACAACGGCGTGCCCTTCTACGTGGCCATGCCGCTGTCGACGCTGGACCTGAACCTGCACGACGGCCTGGCCGAGATCCCGATCGAGCAGCGCAGCCCGCGCGAGCAGACCCACGCCTGGGGCCGCGACGCCGACGGCCGCGTGCGCGAGGTGCAGCTGACGCCCGACGGCAGCCCGGCGCTGAACCCGGCCTTCGACGTGACCCCGGCGCGCCTGGTGACCGGCCTGGTCACCGAGCGCGGCGTGTTTCCGGCCGAGGAAGCGGCGCTGCGGGCGGCGGCCGCCGGCTGACGCGCGCGCGGGGCGGCTGCGGCCCGCGCCGGTCAGGCCGCCGCAGCGCCCCGGCCCGGCCAGGTGGCCAGCAGCAGCCCGGCCAGCGCCAGGCCCAGCGCGGCAGCATGGCCGGCGCCGAAGGGCTCGCCCAGGGCCAGCACGCCCACCGCCGCGGCGCTGAGCGGCAGCATCACGGTGAACACGCCGGCCTGCGGCGCCGGCACCTGGCGCAGGCCCTTCATCCACAGCCAGACGGTGACCATGCTGGCGGCCAGCGCGTAGGCCGCAAGCCCGCCCCAGGTGGGTGCGCTGACGGCGCCGAAGTCGAACTGCCAGGCCTGCCACAGGCCCAGCGGGGTGACCAGGGCCAGGCCCCAGAGGTTGATCAGCGCGCTGATGCGCCGTGGCGAGACCTGGCCGGTCAGGCGCTTGCCGATGACCACGTAGGACGCCTCGCAGAACACCGCGCCCAGCAGCAGCGCGTGGCCGGCCGCGCTGCGCCAGGCGCCGTCGGCGGCGGCCGGCTCGGGCGCGGCGCCCGTCGGCGCGCGCGCCAGCGCCAGCAGCGCGATGCCCAGCGCGGCGCAGGCGATGCCCGCGACGGTGCGGCCGGCGATGCGCTCGCCCAGCCACCAGCGGCTGAGCAGGGCCACTGCGGCCGGGATGCCGGCCATCACCACGCCGGCCGACACCGCCGAGGTCAGCGCCACGCCGTAGAGCATGCACACCGAGAACAGGAAGTTGCCGAGGAAGCTCTCCCAGAACAGCAGCCGGCGGTCGTGCGCCGACAACGGCGCCTCGCCGGGCGGGCGGCGGAGCCAGTGCAGCATCGCGACGGCGGCGATGCCGAAGCGCAGCCAGGCCAGCAGGAACACCGGGAACACCGCCACCAGCAGGCGCGAGGCGCCGACATAGCTGCCCACCAGGGCCATGCTGGCGGCCAGGCAGGCGTAGGCGGCGAGCGGCGCGCGCGCGGCGCCGCTCATCCGCCGCCGGCCGCGCGGCGCGGCGGCACCTCAGAACGCGGCGACATAGCGCTGCAGCTCCCAGTCGCTGACATGGCAGGCGTGCTGCGCATGCTCGTCGCGCTTGAGGGCGAGGAACTGCGCCGTCAGCTGCGGCCCGAGCGCGGCGCAGACCACCTCGTCGGCGGCCAGCGCGTCCAGCGCCTCGCCCAGGTGCTGCGGCAATCGGGCCAGGCCGCGGGCCTGCAGCGCGGCGGCGTCCAGCTCGTAGAGGTCGTCCTCGGCGTCGGGTGGCAGCGGCAGCGCGCGGGCGATGCCGTCCAGCCCGGCGGCGATCAGGCCGGCGGTGGCCAGGTAGGGGTTGGCGCTGGCGTCGGGCAGGCGCCACTCGAAGCGGCCGTGCAGCGTGCGCAGCAACGCGCTGCGGTTGTTCGGGCCCTGGGCGATGACGCCCGGCGCCCAGTGCGTGCCGGTCAGTGAGCGGCCGGGCGCCAGGCGCTTGTAGCTGTTGACCGTGGGCGCGGCCAGCGCGCACAGCGCTGCCGAATGCGCCAGCACGCCGGCGGCGAACTGCCGGCCCAGCGGCGACAGCAGCGCGGCGGTGTCGACCGAGCCGTCGGCGCGGTGGGGCACGAACAGGTTGCGCGCGTTGCCGTGGCGGTCGTGCACCGGGCCCTGCCACAGCGAGACATGGCAGTGCATGCCGCTGCCCGGCTGGTCGGCGAAGGGCTTGGGCATCATCGAGAAGACCATGCCCTGCGCCTCGGCCAGCGCGTGCGCGGCCAGCTTGAACAGCATCAGGTGGTCGGCGCTGGCCAGGGCCTCGTCGAAGCCGAAGTTGACCTCGTACTGGCCGTGGGCGTCCTCGTGGTCCAGTTGCAGCACGTCCAGCCCGCAGGCCTCCAGCGCCTGTTGCAGCGCCAGCAGGAAGCCGCGCTGGCGGGGCAGGCTCTTCAGGTCGTAGCTGGGCTTGTCCAGGCGGTCGGCGGCGTCGGCGGGCTGCCAGCGGCCGTCCACCCGCCTGAGCAGGAAGAACTCGGGCTCGATGCCGGTGCGCAGGTGCCAGCCCTGGGCGGCCAGGCGCGCCACCTGGCGGCGCAGCACCTGGCGCGGGCAGGCCTCGAAGGGCTCGCCGGCGACGAAGCCGTCGCACACCACCCGCGCGTAGCCGGGCAGCCAGGGCAGGGCGGTGGCGGTGCTGGCGGCACCGCGGCCGTAGAACTCCGAGCGCGGGCCGCAGCGCGGCAGGCCGGTGCCGGCGATCGACGGGCCCGAGAAGCCCACGCCCTCGGCCAGCAGGCCGTCCAGGTGGGCCAGCGGTACGAACTTGCCGCGGGCGACGCCGTGCAGGTCGGTGAACTGCGCGATCAGCGTGTGCACGCCCTGCGCGGCCAGGCGTTCCTTCAGGTCCTTCATCGCGGTGCCCCAGGGGTGTGGTCGGGGCCCGGATTCTGCGGCAGGCCCGGCGGGATCAGAAGCTGACGACGACCGAGGTGCCGAAGACGTTGTTGCTCTTGCGGTACTCGCCGGTCTTGACGTCGAAGAACACCGGCAGGTTGGCACGGTCGTGGCGCAGTTCAGCCTTGAACGTGGTGTTCAGGTTGTAAAGCCAGCTGGCGCCCAGCGACAGGGCCATGCGGTTGGCGCCGCGTTCCGGGTCGCCGGCGCCGTCGGGGCCGATGCCGTTGCGGTCGTCGGCGAAGGTGTAGCCCAGCAGGCCGCCGCCGTTCTTCTTGTTGTTCAGGTAGTCGTAGCGGCCGATGAGCTCGAAGCGCGGCGTGACCTTGTAGGCCAGCAGCGTCGACAGGCCGTACCAGCGCGCGTCGCGCAGGTCGCCGGTGACCGGGTCGGCGGTGACCGCGGCCTGGCGCTGGCGGCCGTAGCTCAGCTGGCCCTGCCAGGTCCAGTCGCCGCGGATGAAGTAGGCGTCGAACTCGAACAGGTCGATGCGGGTGTCGGCGCCGGAGTAGTCCAGGCCGCTGACCGGGTTGGCGCCCAGGCCGCTGGCGGTGGTGTCGTCGAGGGCGCGGTAGTTGGCCGCCTTGCCGTGCACGCCGGCGAAGCCGAAGCCCTGGAACTCGCCGCGCGAGTAGTCGACGCGGTAGACGAAGGCCGGCGCCTTCTCGCCGTCGGAGCGCTTGCTGGTGTTCATGTTGGCCAGCAGGCCCTTGACGATCCACTTGCCGCGGGTCAGCTCCATGCCGGCGCCGGTGTAGGCGGTGGGCAGGGTGAAGTCGAACAGCAGGTTGTGCGTGATCAGCTTGTTCAGCGTGGGCTGCAGGTACTCGTAGCCCGACCAGTCGGGCAGCTGGCCGGCGATGAAGCGGGTCTGCAGGTCGCCCAGCGGCACCGACACCGAGGCCTCGTGGACGATGGAGCCGTCGCCGATCACGCTGCCGGTGCCGCGGTTGGGGACCAGGGTCAGGCGCCACTTGGTGCCGCCGTCCATCTCCTTCTGGAAGTCGATCGACGCGCCGCCGAAGTAGGAGTTGTCGTAGTTGTAGCCGTCCAGCGCCACCGGGTTCAGGAACTGGAAGCCGGCGCGGTTGCGGCGCTGGTTGTACAGCCAGGTCGGGTCGAAGTAGCCGCTGATCTTCAGCATCTTCAGGCCCTGGGCCTCGACCGCGTCCTCCAGCGCCTCGGTCTTGACGCTGACGCGGTTGAACTCGCGCGCCTGCTCGGGCGTCATGCCCCACTGGCCGGCCGCCGGGGCGGCGGGCTTGGCCGCCAGCTGGGCCTCCAGCGCGGCGACCTTGGCCTTCAGCGCCTGCAGCTCCTGCAGGATCTCGGCATTGCTCTGGGCCTGGGCGGGGTAGGCCGCGGCCAGGGCCAGCGCCAGGGCGGTGCAGTGGAACAGCTTCATGGGGGCTCCTCTTCCTTCGGACGGCTTGGGTCGGGTGTTGTCGGGGCGGGCTCAGGCCTGGCCGGCGCGGGCCAGTTCCTGGCTGCGGCGGCGTTCGTTGCGGGCGATCCAGTAGCTGGCGGCGACCACGCCCACCGCCACCACGGCGACGATCAGCGTGGCCACGGCGTTGACGCTGGGGTTCAGACCCAGCCGGGCGCGCGAGAAGATGACCAGCGGCAGGGTGGTCGCGCCCGGGCCCGACAGGAAGGCCGAGAGCACCACGTCGTCCAGCGAGATCGTGAAGGTCAGCAGCCAGGCCGAGACCATGGACTGCGAGACCAGCGGCAGCGTGACCAGCGTGAACACCTGCCAGGGCCGCGCGCCGAGGTCCATCGCCGCCTCCTCCAGCTGCGGGTTCAGGTCCTGCAGCCGGGCCTGGATCACCACGGTGGCGTAGGCCATGCCCAGCAGCAGGTGGCCCAACCAGATCGTCAGCAGGCCGCGCTCGGGGAAGCCGATGGCGCGCTGCACCGAGACCAGCATCAGCAGCAGCGACAGGCCGACGACGACCTCGGGCATCACCAGCGGCGCGTTGACCATGCCGGAGAACACCGTGCGGCCGGTGAAGCGCCGGTACTTGACCAGCGCGAAGGCCGCCAGCGTGCCCAGCAGCACCGACCCGCAGGCGGTGAAGAAGGCGATGCGCAGCGTCAGCCACAGGCCGGCCTGCAGCTCGTGGTCCTCGGCCAGCGCGGCGTACCACTTCAGCGTGAAGCCGCGCCAGACGTTGGGCAGCGGCGAATCGTTGAACGAGAAGACGACCAGCGCGACGATGGGCAGGAACAGGAAGGCGTAGCCCGCGGCCAGCCAGCCCCGGGCGAACCAGCGGTTGAAGGCGGCCAGGTTCATCGCCCCGCCTCCTGGGCCTCGGCCTGGTACTTGTTGAACAGCGCCAGCGGCACGATGATCAGCAGGACCATCACCACCGCCACCGCGCTGGCCATCGGCCAGTCGTTGTTGCTGAAGAACTCGTCCCAGACGACGCGGCCGATCATCAGCGTCTCGGGGCCGCCCAGCAGCTCGGGGATGACGAACTCGCCGACGCAGGGGATGAACACCAGCATGCTGCCGGCGATGATGCCGGCCTTGGACAGCGGCACGGTGATCCTCCAGAACGCCACCCAGGGGTTGGCGCCCAGGTCGGCTGCGGCCTCCAGCAGGCGCAGGTCCATCTTGGCCAGCGTGCCGTACAGCGGCAGGATCATGAACGGCAGGTAGGTGTAGGCCATGCCCAGCACCAGCGAGAAGGGCGTGTGCAGCAGCTTGCCCGGCGCGGCGATCAGGCCGGCGGCGTAGAGCAGCTGGTCGATGCCGGTGGCGACCAGCGCGTCGGCCACCCAGCCGCCCTCGCCGAGCAGGCCCTTCCAGGCGTAGACGCGCAGCAGGAAGGAGGTCCAGAAGGGCAGCATCACCAGCATCAGCAGCACCGGCTGCACCGTGGCGCGGGCGCGCGCCATGAAGTAGGCGAAGGGGTAGCCGATCAGCAGGCACAGCACGGTGGTCGCCGCGGCGTATTCCAGGCTGGCCAGGTAGGTCTTGAGGTAGAGCGCGTCCTCGGTGATGAAGACGTAGTTCGACAGCTTGAGCTGCAGCGTCAGCAGCCCGTCCTGGTAGCTGATCAGGTTCTTGAAGACCACGTTCTCCATCTCGGAGACGCTGATCTTGGCCAGGATCAGGAAGGGCAGCAGGAAGAAGGCCAGCAGCCAGGCATAGGGGATGCCGACGACCGCGCTGCGGCCGCTGAGCAGCCCGCCCAGCCACGGGGGCAGCCGGGGCGTCTTCATCGCGTCAGCACCACGTGGGCCGAGCGCGACCAGTGCGCCCACACCGCGTCGCCCCAGGTCAGCGCGTCGTCCTTGTGGCGCGCGGTGTTGGCCTGGCTGACTTTGAGCCGCGCCCCGCTGGCCAGCTCGACGTGGTAGACGGTGAAGCTGCCGAAGTAGGACATCTCCTTGATCGTGCCGCGCGCGGTGTTGAAGTCCTCGTGCGGCTTGTGGCGCGAGACGTGGATCTTCTCGGGCCGCAGCGCGATGGTCACCGGCATGCCCAGCGTGCCGGTGATGCCGTGGCCGACGTAGTGCTTGCAGTCGGCGCAGTCGACGACCACGTGGTCGGCCTCGTCGGCCGTCACGGTGCCGGGCATCAGGTTGACGTTGCCGATGAAGTCGGCGACGAAGGCGGTGGCCGGCGTCTCGTAGATGTCGGCCGGCACGCCGACCTGCAGCAGCCGGCCCTCGCTCATGATGGCGATGCGCGAGGCCATGGTCATGGCCTCCTCCTGGTCGTGGGTGACCATCACGCAGGTCACGCCGACCTGCTCGATGATGTTGACCAGCTCGATCTGCGTCTCCTCGCGCAGCTTCTTGTCCAGCGCGCCCAGCGGCTCGTCGAGCAGCAGCATCTGCGGCTGCTTGGCCAGGCTGCGCGCCAGCGCCACGCGCTGCTGCTGCCCGCCCGAGAGCTGGTGCGGCTTGCGCTGGGCGAACTTGCCCAGCTGCACCAGCTTGAGCATGGCCTCGACCCGCGCGGCGGTCTGGTCCCGGGGCAGGCCCTCGCGCTGCAGGCCGAAGGCGATGTTCTGCCACACCGTCAGGTGCGGGAAGAGCGCGTAGCTCTGGAACATCATGTTGATCGGCCGCTCGTAGGGCGGCATCGCGGCCAGGTCGCGGCCGTTGAGCACGATGCGGCCCGACGTCGGCTGCTCGAAGCCGGCCAGCATGCGCAGCAGCGTGGTCTTGCCGCAGCCCGAGGAGCCGAGCAGCGCGAAGATCTCGCCCTTGGCGATGTCCAGGCTGACGTGGTCGACGGCCTTGTGGCCGCCGAAGTCCTTGACCACGTCCTGGATCGACAGGTAGGCGGCATCGGCGCCGGCGGCCGGCGCGCTGGGGGGCAGGGCGCTCATGCCTGGGCTCAGAGGCCGGTCTTGAAGCCGGTGTAGGTGCGCGTCATCAGCCGGCGCAGGTCGTTGTTCAGCGCGTCGGGCGCCTTCATCTTGGCCAGGTCGGCCGGCGACAGGAACACCGTCGGGTTGCTGGCGACCTCGGGCTTGACGAACTTCTTCGACTCCAGGTTGGGGTTGGCGTAGAAGACCTTGTTGGTCAGGCTGGCGTGGACCTCGGGGCGCAGCAGGTAGTTGATGAACTTGTGCGCGTTGCCGGGGTGGGCGGCGTCGACCGGGATGACCATCACGTCGAAGAACAGCAGGCCGCCGGAGGCCGGAATCAGCGCCTCGATCTTCTGGCCGGTCTTGCCGTCGATGGCGCGCTGGCGGGCGATGTTGATGTCGCCCGACCAGCCCAGCGCCAGGCAGATGCTGCCGTTGGCCATGTCGTTGATGTAGCCGGACGAGCTGAACAGCGTCACCGAGGGCCGCACGCTCTTGAGCAGCGCCGCGGCGGCGGCGTAGTCGGCCGGCACCTTGCTGAACGGCGTCTTGCCCAGGTAGTGCAGCGCGGCGGGGATGACCTCGGAGGCCGAATCCAGGAAGGACACGCCGCAGCTCTTGAGCTTGCTGATGTACTCGGGCTTGAACACCAGGTCCCAGGCATTGGCCGGCATCGGCAGGCCGCCCAGCGCGGCCTTGACCTTGTCGACGTTGATGCCCACGGTGGTGAAGCCCCACAGCCAGTTCACCATGTACTCGTTGCCCGGGTCCAGCCGCGCGAGCTGCGCCTGCACCGTGGGGTCGAGGTGCTTGTAGTTCGGAATCTTGCTCTTGTCGATCTTGGCCAGCAGGCCGCCGTCGATCTGCAGCTTGGCCCAGTTGGACGAGGGCACGACGATGTCGTAGCCGCTCTTGCCCGCCACCAGCTTGGCGTGGACGATCTCGTTGTTGTCGAAGTTGTCGTACCGGACCTTGATGCCGGTTTCCTTCTCGAAGTTCTTGAGCGTGTCCTCGGCGATGTAGTCGGACCAGTTGTAGATGTTGAGGACCTTGTCCTCCTCCTGGGCCTGCGCCCCCCCGGCCCCCAGCGCGGTGGCGGCGGCCAGCAGCAGCGGCGCGAGCGATCGACGGAACATCCGGTTCATGAAACTTCCTCCGAGGACATGGGTGGGCAGGTTCGGTTGGGGGCTGAGTCTATGCAGGGTGCGCCGGCCTGCTCATCCGGGGATGCCAGGGCTGTTGCGCCAAATCACGGTCACATCCAGCCCTCGCGGCGGGCGTCGGCCAGCGTCAGGTCCAGGCAGCGGCGGATCAGCGCGACCATCTCGTCGATCTGCGCGCGGGTGATGACCAGCGGCGGCGCGATGATCATGCGGTTGCCGACGGCGCGCATGATCAGGCCGTTGCCGAAGCAGTGGCCGCGGCAGACCATGCCGATGCCCACCTCGGGGGCGAACGGCGTGAGCTTGGCCTTGTCCTTCACGAGCAGCAGCGCTCCCATCAGGCCGCAGGTTTCCGCGTCACCCACCAGCGGGTGCTCGCGCAGGGCCGCATAGGCCTGAGCAAGATACGGGCCCACGTCGTCGCGCACGTGCTCGACCAGGCCCAGCTGCTGGATCAGCCGGATGTTGGCGATGCCCACCGCGCAGGCCACCGGGTGGCCGCTGTAGGTGTAGCCGTGCTCGAACTCGCCGCCGCGCTCGATCAGCACCTTGGCCACGCGGTCGCCGACCATCACGCCGCCCAGCGGCACGTAGCCGCTGGTCACGCCCTTGGCGAAGGTCATCAGGTCGGGGCGGGTGCCCATGGTCTCGCAGCCGAACCACTGGCCGGTGCGGCCGAAGCCGCAGATCACCTCGTCGCTGACCAGCAGGATGCCGTACTGGTCGCAGATGCGCTGGATCTCGGGCCAGTAGGTGGCCGGCGGGATGATCACGCCGCCGGCGCCCTGGATCGGCTCGCCGATGAAGGCGGCGACCTTGTCGGGGCCGACCTCGAGGATCTTCTGCTCCAGCCAGCCGGCGGCGACGCGGCCGAACTCGTCGCGGCTCAGGCCCTGGCCGTGCTCGACCCAGTAGGGCTGCTGGATGTGGGTGATGCCGGGGATCGGCAGCCCGCCCTGGGCGTGCATGCCGGCCATGCCGCCCAGCGAGGCGCCGGCCATGGTGCTGCCGTGGTAGGCGTTGTGGCGGCTGATGATGACCTGGCGCTCGGGCTGGCCCAGCAGGTCCCAGTAGCGGCGCACCATGCGCACCACGGTGTCGTTGCCTTCCGAGCCCGAGCCGGCGAAGAAGACGTGGCTGAACTGCGGCGGCGTCACCTGGGCCAGCAGCTCGGCCAGTTCCACCGCCGGCGGCGTGGTGGTCTGGAAGAAGCTGTTGTAGAAGGGCAGTTCCAGCATCTGGCGGGTGGCGGCGTCGACCAGCGCGCGCTGGCCGTAGCCGACGTTGACGCACCACAGGCCGGACATCGCGTCCAGGATCTTGTGGCCGTCCGAATCCCAGAGGTAGATGCCCTCGGCGCGGGTGATGACGCGCGAGCCCTTCTTTGCCAGCGCCTGGAAGTCGGTGAAGGGATGCAGGAAGTGGGCGGCGTCGGCGGCCTGCCAGTCCCGGGTGGTGCGCTGCGCGGGGGTGGGGGTGGTGCTCATGGCGTTCGTGGCCTCGGATGGGTTCGTCGGGGTCGTGGGCGGATCAGACGTGCAGCAGCAGGTGCTCGCGCTCCCAGGGGGAGATGACCTTCATGAACTCGGCGTACTCGATCTCCTTGACCTCGGTGTAGACGGTGATGAACTCGGCGCCGAGGGCGGCGTGCAGGTCCTTCTCGCTGCGCAGCAGCTCCAGCGCCTCGCCCAGGCTGCGCGGCAGCTGGAAGTCGCCCAGGTAGGCGTCGCCCTTGCACTCGGGCGTGGGCTCGATGCGGTTCTGGATGCCCAGCCAGCCGCAGGCCAGCGTGGCGGCCAGCGCGACATAGGGGTTGGCGTCGGCGCCGATCACCCGGTTCTCGATGCGCCGCGCCTGCGGCGGCGCCACCGGGCTGCGGATGCCCACGGTGCGGTTGTCGGTGCCCCACTGGATGTTGATCGGCGCCGCGGTGAAGCGCGCCAGCCGGCGGTAGCTGTTGACGTAGGGCGCGAACAGCGCCATCGCCGCCGGGATGTACTTCTGCAGGCCGCCGATGTACCAGTAGAACTCCTGGGACGGCGTGCCGTCGGGGTTGCTGAACAGGTTGCCGCCGTCGCTCTGGCGCACCACGCTCTGGTGGATGTGCATCGCGCTGCCCGGCTCGCCGGCGATGGGCTTGGCCATGAAGGTGGCGAACATGTCGTGGCGCAGCGCCGCCTCGCGCACCGTGCGCTTGAACAGGAAGACCTCGTCGGCCAGGCCCAGCGGGTGGTCGTGGAAGAAGTTGATCTCCATCTGGCCGGCACCGATCTCGTGGATCAGGGTGTCGACGTTGAGCTCCATCTTCTCGCAGTAGTCGTAGACGTCCTCGAACAGCGGGTCGAACTCGTTGACCGCGTCGATCGAGTAGGCCTGGCGGCTGGTCTCGCTGCGGCCGCTGCGCCCGACCGGGGGCTTGAGCGGCATGTCCGGGTCGGTGTTGCGGGCGACCAGGTAGAACTCCAGCTCGGGCGCGACCACCGGGTTCCAGCCCTGGGCGGCGTAGAGGTCGCAGACCCGGCGCAGCACCGAGCGCGGCGCAAACGGCACCAGCGTGCCGTCGCGGTCGAAGCAGTCGTGGATGACCTGCGCGGTCGGGTCGCTGGCCCAGGGCACGATGCGCACCGTGGTCGGGTCGGGCCGCAGGTGCATGTCGCGGTCGGTGGGGGTGATGACGTCGTAGTACGGGCCTTCCTCGGGGAATTCACCCGTCACGCCCATCGCCACCACGGCCTCGGGCAGGCGCATGCCGCGGTCCTCGGTGAACTTCTGCCGCGGCAGGATCTTGCCGCGGGCCACGCCGGTGAGGTCGGGCACCAGGCACTCGATCTCGGTGACGCGGCGTTCGTTGAGCCACTGTTCCAGGTCGCTGAAGTTGAAATGTTCTCTTGTCATGGGCGCTTCCGTCTCGTTCCTCTGCGGTGGCCGGCTGCGGGGGCCACCTCCGTCGTCGCGGCGCCTGGGCGGCGCGGGCGGTCGACCCTAGGGAATCGGGTTGCGGTGGCCGCCTCGGTGGCGGTCGCGGTAGGCGCGCACCGCCTGGCCGAAGGCCTGCAGCATCGCCATCGACTGCGGGTTGCTGGCGGCCTGCCATTCGGGGTGCCACTGCAGGCACAGGCTGAAGCCCTTGGCCTCGGCCACCGAGAAGGCCTCGACCAGGCCGTCGGGCGCGCGCGCCTCCACGCGCAGGCCCGGCGCCAGCTGGCGCACGGCCTGGCCGTGCAGCGAGTTCACCGTGAAGCGGCGCGGCTCGACGACCTGCGCCAGCACGCCGCCGGGCACCACCTCGACCTCGTGCGCCGGCGCGTACTGCACGTCCACCGGCTGGCCGCTGGGGGCCCGGTGGTCGGCGTGCGGGTCGACCTGGTGCACCGCCTGGTACAGCGTGCCGCCGAGGGCCACATTGGTCTCCTGCGCGCCGCGGCAGATCGCGAACAGCGGCATGCCGCGCGCGATCACCCGGCGGATCAGCGGCAGCGTCCAGGCATCGCGCGCCGGGTCCAGCGGCAGGCTGGGGTCGAGCACGTCCTCGTCGAAGTGGCTGGGGTGCACGTTGGACGGCGAGCCGGTCAGCAGCACGCCGTCGGCCAGGTCCAGCAGCGGGTCCAGCTCCTCGGGCTGGGCGGTGGGCACGATCAGCGGCGTCGCGCCGGCCAGCCGCACCGCGTCCACGTACTTCTTGCCGACCATGTGGAAGGGGTGGTCGCCCAGCGGCCGGTTGCAGGCGGGCACCAGCACGATGGGCTTGGCGGGCACGGGAGAGCTCATGGTGGGGGCAGGTGGGGGCGGTGGTGGCGACGGATGCACGCTTCAGGCCAGGGCGTCCTTCAGGCGGTACCAGGCCATGCCCAGCACCAGGGCCGGCGTGCGCAGCCAGGGCCCGCCGGGGAAGGCGCGGTGGCGCAGCCGCGCGAAGGTGTCGAAGCGCTGGCTGTCGCCGGCCATGGCCTCGGCCACCAGGCGGCCGGCCAGGCCGGTCAGCGCCAGGCCGTGGCCGGAGAAGCCCTGCAGGTAGTAGACCTGCGGCGCCTCGGGCAGGCGGCCGAAGTCGGGGGCGCGGTTCATCGTGATGTCGACGAAGCCGCCCCAGGCGTGGGTGACGGGCACGCCGTCCAGTTCGGGGAAGGTGCCGACCATGCGCCGGCGCATGCTGTCGGCCAGGCGCAGCGGCGTGGCGGTGCTGTAGCTGACCCGGCCGCCGTAGAGCATGCGGTGGTCGGCGCTGAAGCGGAAGTAGTCCAGCACGAAGTTGTTGTCGCACACCGCGGCGCCGCAGGGGACCAGGCGGCGGGCCAGCGCCGGGTCCACCGGCGCGCTGGCGACGATGTAGGTGCCCACCGGCATGATGCGCGCGGCCAGCTGCGGCAATGACGCCAGTTGCGGCCGCTGCGTGCCCAGCCAGCCGCCGAGGTAGACGTTGCCGGCCAGCAGCACCTGGCGGGCGCGCAGCCGGCCCTGGGCGGTGCGCAGCGTCACCGGCGCGCCGGGGCCGGCGCCGGGCTCGACCGCGGTGACCGGGCTGTCCTCGTGCAGCTGCACGCCCAGTGCGGCGGCGGCGCGGGCCAGGCCCAGCGTGTACTTCAGCGGGTGCAGGTGGCCGGAGCGCGGGTCGTGCACCGCGGCGCGGTAGCGCGGGCTGGCGATCCACTGCGGCAGCTCGTCGGCGCCGATGCGCCGCAGCGTGTAGCCGTAGTGGCGTTCCAGGTGGTCGGCGCCGGCCATCAGCGCGCGCGCCTTGCCGGCGCTGGTGGCCACGCCCAGGTAGCCGTCGCGCCAGTCGGCGTCGATGGCGAAGCGCCGGCAGCGCTCGCGCAGCAGGTCCAGCGCGTCCACCGTCATCTGGAAGACGCGGCGCGAGTCGTCCAGGCCCAGCTGGCGCTCGGTCTCGTCGACGTCGCAGGCCAGGCCGTGGATGGCCTGGCCGCCGTTGCGGCCGCTGGCGCCGCTGCCGACCTGGCGTGCCTCGAGCACGCGCACCGAGAAGCCCCGGTCGGCCAGCTCGATGGCCGCCGACAGCCCGGCCAGGCCGCCGCCGACCACCGCCACATCGCACTCGGCCGCCTCCTGCAGCGCCGGATAGCGGGCGTCCCGCACCGCCGTGTCGGCGTAGTACGAGTGGCGCGTGAGTTCGCTGTCGGCGCGTAGGAGCTGCATAGGGTGCGCGCTAGGCAGTGTCCTCGTCGGCGTGGACTGCGGGGTGGACGGGCGGGGGCCGGGTCAGGCGTGGCGGCGGATCGCGTCGCGCACGGTGTCGACGATCTGGTCGATCTGGCCGCGCTCGATGATCAGCGGCGGCGACAGCGCGATGGTGTCGCCGGTGGTGCGGATCAGCACGCCGCGCTCGTAGCAGTCCAGGAAGATGTCGAAGGCGCGCTTGGCCGGGCTGCCCGGGATCGGCGAGAGCTCGATGCCGCCGACCAGGCCGACGTTGCGCACGTCGATGACGTTGGGCTCGCCCTTGAGCGAATGCACCGCCTCGGCGAAGTAGCCGCCGATCTGCTGGGCGCGGGTGAGCAGGCCCTCCTCGGCATAGGTGTCCAGCGTGGCGATGCCGGCGGCGCAGGCCAGCGGGTGGCTGGAGTAGGTGTAGCCGTGGAAGAACTCGATCAGGTGCTCGGGCCCGTTCATGAAGGCGTCGTGGATGTCGCGCTTGACCAGCACGCCGCCCATCGGCACGCAGCCGTTGGTCAGGCCCTTGGCCATCACGATCATGTCCGGCGTGACGTCGAAGGTCTGCGCGCCGAAGGGGTTGCCGGTGCGGCCGAAACCGGTGATGACCTCGTCGAAGATCAGCAGGATGCCGTGCTTGTCGCAGATCTCGCGCAGCTTCTGCAGGTAGCCCTGCGGCGGGATCAGCACGCCGGTGGAGCCGGCCACCGGCTCGACGATGACCGCGGCGATGGTGCTGGCGTCGTGCAGCGCGATCACGTCCTCCAGCGTGTTGGCGAACTCGGCGCCATGCGCCGGCTGGCCGACGCTGAAGGCGTTGCGCGCCAAGTCGTGGGTGTGGCGGATGTGGTCGACGCCGCTCAGCAGGGTGCCGAACATCTTGCGGTTGGCGACGATGCCGCCCACCGAGATGCCGCCGAAGTTGACGCCGTGGTAGCCGCGCTCGCGGCCGATCAGCCGGGTGCGCTGGCCTTCGCCGCGCACGCGGTGGTAGGCCAGGGCCATCTTCAGCGCGGTCTCCACCGACTCGGAGCCGGAGTTGGTGAAGAACACCTTGTCCAGGCCGGCCGGCGCCAGCTTGGCCACGCGGTCGGCCAGCTCGAAGGCCTTGGGGTGGCCCATCTGGAACGGCGGCGCGTAGTCCATCTCGGCAGCCTGTTCCTGGATGGCCTGCACGATCTTCGGCCGGGCATGGCCGGCGTTGACGCACCACAGGCCGGCCACGCCGTCGAGCACCTGGCGGCCGTCGTCGGTCCAGTAGTGCATTCCGGAGGCCTTGACGAACAGCCGCGGGTTCTTCTTGAACTGGCGGTTGGCGGTGAAGGGCATCCAGTAGGCGTCGAGTTCGGCGGTGCTCATGGCGGCGGGGCTCCGGGGCGGGCAACAGGTGGACAACAAGGGGCAACAGGGCGGCACGGGCGCCGGATCACAGCGCGCGTTCGCTGTCCAGTCTAGACATCCCCGCACGCAATGTGCGTGCGCAATCGTGGGGGCGGCGGCGCGGCAACGCCGTAAGATTGCGCCGATCCGAACATCCGCCGCACAAAATGCGAACCGACAGCCCGAAGCCGCAACTCGATGCGATCGACCGCCAGATCCTGCAGGCGCTGCAGGCCGACGGCCGGCTGTCCAACGTCGAGCTGGCCGAGCAGGTGCACCTGTCGCCCTCGGCCTGCCTGCGCCGCGTCAAGCAGCTGGAGGAGGCGGGGGTGATCGACCGCTACGTCGCGCTGCTCAACGCCAAGGCGCTGGGCCAGCACGGCACCTGCTTCTCGATCATCAACCTGCAGACGATGAACGACGGCGTGCTCAAGGCCTTCGAGCAGGCGGTGCGCGACGAGCCCGAGGTGCTGGACTGCTTCTACGTCGCCGGCAGCAACGACTACCTGATCCGCTTCAGCTACCGCGACGCCGAGGACCTGGAGCGCTTCCACACCCAGGTGCTGATGCGCCTGCCGGGCGTCGAGCGCTCGAACTCGATGCTGGTGCTGCGCACCGTCAAGAAGACCACCGCGCTGCCGGTGTGACGCGGGCGGCGCCGGCGCGATCTGAGGGGCTTCTTGATCCAACACGGCGGCCATCCCGTGTGCACGGGGGTGGGTGGCCGACGAGCGACATCAAGAATTCACGAATGCGGGGGCTTCCCCGCGTCGAGGAGATCTCCCCATGCCTGCCCCGTCGCCGCTGACCCTGACCGCCACCGCCCTGCTGGCCCTGGCGGGCGCGCCGGTCGCGCTGGCCGCCACCACGACGCCCGCGGTCAGCGGCAGCGCCGAGATCCAGAAGCCCTATCTGGACAGCCAGAGCGGCCAGCCCGGCTACAGCCGCTGGATCAGTTCCAGCGTGTTGGGCGTGCCGGTGGTCGCCGACGGCGTCGGCGGCACGGTGAACGCGACCGGCCTGCATGCGACGACGCAGCTCGACGCCCGCGCCGACGCGCTGCGCGGCACGCTGCAGACCCGCTTCACCCTGACCTCGCTCGGCGCCTACGACGACCGCAGCAGCGTGGCCTTCAGCAAGACCGTGCAGGTGCAGGCCGGCACGTCGGGCCTGTCCGACGGCGATGCGGTCACGCTGGACGTGCTGTTGCGGCTGGAAGGCTCGTCGCACGCCGGCCCGCCGGGCCTGGACCCGAGCCTGCCGCAGGCCACCACCGACGGACGCTGGCAGTACGCCACCTACGGCGAACGCTATCTGGCGTCGACCGACGTCCGTGCCGAGTACACCGTGCGTGACCTGAGCCGGCAGGTGTGCACCGAGGGCTGCAGCCCGGCCGAGGTGATCGGCTTCGGCTACAGCGCGCACGTGCTCTACGACACGCTCTACGGCGCCGAGGTGTCGTCGTCCTGGACCGCCGCCCAGCCCTTCACCCAGGTCAGCGGCACGCCGACGCCGCAATCGTCCAACGGCGACACCCAGGTCGGCTACTTCGGCGGCTTTGGCTGGGACGTGGTGGACACCGGCGTGATCCGGCTGAAGATCGACACCCACATCGGCAGCTTTCTGCAGATGAGCGGCGAGATCAGCTCGCTGCTGCAGACCACGGGGTGGAAAGTCTCGTCGGAGGCGGTGCTGGCCTTCGGCCACACCTTCGATGTCGACGTGCTGCCCACGGTGGCCGGCGTGACAGTCGCCGGCGAGCTGCCGACCATCGCGGCCGTGCCCGAGCCGGCGAGCTGGGCGCTGTGGGCCGGCGGCCTGGCCGCGTTGCTGGGATGGCGCCGCCGCCGCGGCTGACGGTACGGCCGCCGCGCCCTTCAGCGGCGGCGGGGCCGCTCAGCCGCCCTGGCCGTTGGTGCGTTGCTGCAGGGCGCGGGCTTCCTCGTCCATCGCGCGCTTGGCCTCGGGGTAAATCAGCGATTCCTCGAGCGCGATGTGCTCGTGGTACAGCGTGGTGAACACCTCCACGCCGTGGCGCAGCGCGTCGATCTCGTACCAGCTGTAGCCCTCGGCCACCGCCTGCAGCTGCGGCGCCAGCTCCAGCCAGTCCTCCTCCAGCCAGCCATGGTCCTGCTGCAGGCGCAGCACGTGCTGGGTCAGCACGGGGTCGCCCTTGCGCAGCAGCGCCGGGAAGACCAGCGCCTCCTCGTCCGCATGGTGCTGGCGCGCATGGCCGGTGAAGAACTGGCAGATCGCCTTGGCGCCGCTGCGTGCGGTGGCGTCCACTCCCTCGTCGGCCAGGTGCTCGACCAGGTGCCGCAGGTCGACCAGCACCTGCATCATGTCGTGGTGGGTGCGGTCCAGCGCGGCCATCGGCGGCAGCGGGGGTGGCGCGCTGCGGGTCGGGCGCGGGGCGCGGGCGGTACGTGCGACCATGGGATCACCTCTTCCTCGTGGGTTGGGATGGCCCATTCTTCGCAGCGCGGGTGCGCCGATGTTGCGGTGCGTCAAGCCCGGCCGCCGGCGTACGCGGGGGGCGGCCGGGTGCTCAGCCGCCGTGCTGGGGCAGGCGCTGGCGCTGTCCGGCGAGGTAGGTCCACACCAGGTGCGCCGCGGCCAGGCTGCTCAGCTCGGCGTGGTCGTACGGTGGTGCAAGCTCGACACAATCCATCCCCACGAAGGGGAGGTCTGCACCCTGTTCGAGCAGGGTCAGCACCTGGCTGGTGCTCAGTCCGCCCGGCTCGGGCGTGCCGGTGCCGGGGGCGAAGGCCGGGTCCAGGCAGTCGATGTCCAGGCTCAGGTACAGCGGCGGCTGGCCGTGGCGCGCCAGGCGCGCGCGCAGGTCGTCCAGCACCGGGGCCAGCGCGGCCGCGCCGTCCAGCCCGCGCAGCGCGCGGGCGGTGTGGATCTGGCCGCCCTGGTCGCGCACGTAGTCGCGCGCCGCGCGCTCGGCGGCCGAGCGGATGCCCACCTGCACGAAGCAGCCGGGCACGACCAGGCCTTCCTGGAAGGCCTCCCAGACCCAGGTGCCGTGGCCGCTGGGCTCGCCGAAGTGGTCGGTCCAGGTGTCGCAGTGGGCGTCGAAGTGCAGCACGGCCAGCGGCCGGCCCAGCACGCGGCGGTAGGCGCGCAGCAGGCTCAGCGTCACCGAATGGTCGCCGCCCAGCCAGGCCAGGTGGTGCTGGCGGATCAGGGCCTCGGCCTGCGGCTCCAGCGCGGCGCGCATCGCCGCCAGGCCGGTGTTGGGCAGCGGCAGGTCGCCGGCGTCGCCGAGCACGCCGTCCAGCGTGCAGTCGAACAGCGGGTGGGTGCCGTCGCACAGCTGGTGGCTGGCGGTGCGGATCGCCGACGGGCCGAAGCGCGCGCCGGGCCGGTGGGTGACCGCGCCGTCCCAGGCCAGGCCGGCGACGGCGAAGCGGTGCGACGGCGCCAGCGGCGGGCTGCGCAGAAAGCTGTGCTGCGCGAGGAAGGCGAAGGACGACATGGCCGCGGATTCTGCCCCGCGCGGGCGACCCGAGCGCTCAGGGCCGCGCGACCACGTTCAGCCCGGGGCGCAGCTCGGTCGCGTCGACGTAGCCGATCGCGCCGGGGTGGTGCTGCACCCAGTCGATGAGCTCGGCGCTGCTGGCCAGCTCGCGCGGCGGTGCGCCCTTGCCGACATGGCGGCGCACCGTCCAGTAGGCGCGGTAAGCGTCCTCGTCCTGCTTCAGGTAGACGGCCAGGAAGCGCTGGCGCAGCGCGCTGCCGGGGGCGGCGTTGGCCACCGTCACCGGCTGGCCGGCGATCTCGATGGCCCGGCCGGTGTACAGCCGTGCCACGGTGGCGGTGTCGAGCCGCGGCACGCCGGGGGAGGCGATCAGCACCGGCACGGGCTCGCCGGCGCCGGCCGTCAGCGCCGGCCACAGCAGCGCCAGCGCCAGGCCGGTGGCCAGCCGGCGGGCGCGCCGCCAGCGTCGGGGGGCGGCCGCGGCCGGGCAGGGGCAGGGGAAGCCGTGGTGCATCGCGGGCCTCCGCTCAGAACGCGTAGTTCAGGTTGACCGACCAGACGTTCACGCAGGTGCGGCCGGGTGTCTGCGCACCCGGCGGCGTGTCGACCAGCTGCGACAGCTGGCCGATCCGCGTGTGCAGCCACTCGGCCTTGAGCTTGACCGCTGGCGTCAGCGCGTACGCGGCGCCGAGCGCGACCGAGGCCTGGTCGGTCAGCCAGTGGGTCTCGGCGGCCACGCGCTGGGCGGCGTTGATCGTCGCCGCGCCGGGCACGCTGGCCGGCAGCGGGTTGGCCAGCAGGCGCTGGTGCCAGTCGAAACCGGCCTGGCGCGAGCTGCGGCGCGCGACGCTGACATACGGTGTCAGCCGGTCGAGCTGCCTGAACAGCGCGAGGTAGCCGGCGGTGGCGTCGGCGCCGAAGACGGTGTCGTGCTGGACGTCGCGCACGAACTCGCCGGTCACCCGCCAGCCCTGGCCCAGCGACCATTCGGCGCCGATCGAGAACAGCGTGTTGTGGATCCGGGCGCGGCTGACCACACCCGGGCCCGGCAGCGCGTCGCTGACCTGGTAGTAGCCCAGCCCGGGGGCGAGGGCCACGTAGGGATAGTCCACCGCCATGCCCTGGCCGTCGGTGCGGTGCAGCGCGGTGCGCGTCAGGCTGGAACGCAGCAGCAGGTCGGGCTGGCGCAGCGTGACGGCCAGGCCGCCGAGCTGCACCCTGACCGGCCAGAACACGGCGCCGGCGGGCAGCTGCGGCGGCAGGCCGTCGCGCAGCCAGAAGCGGGCGGTGGACCTGGCGCGCCCGCCGAAGGCCTCGACCGTCAGCTCGCGCTCGGTGCCACCGCCGTCCAGCACCCAGCCGCGGCTGACGTTGCCGCCCTCGTAGTCGGGCACCGGGACCACCGTGTACAGCTCCGCCGGCAGGCGCGCCATGTCGTGCGACTGGCCGACGTCCATGGCCTCGCTGTGCAGGTAGATCGGCAGGCGCAGGCGGCCGGCGCGCAGCATCCAGTCGTCGTCGGGCCGCCAGGCCAGGAAGGCCCAGGCCGGCTTCAGCGCCCAGCGCGCGTCGGCCTTGGACGAGGGCTCCAGCTTGAGCTGGGCGGTGGCCGCCCACTGCGGGCTCAGCCGCAGGTCGCCCTGCAGGCCCAGCACGGTGTCGCGGCTGGCGCTGCCGCTGCGGTCGATGCTGCGCAGGTAGTGGAAGTCGCGGTCGGAGCGGGCGTAGGCCAGCGTGCCGTAGGTCGACCAGGACAGTTCCTGGGCGGCGGCCGGCAGGACGGCGCCGGCGGCGGCAGCGGCCAGCGCCAGGGTCGGAAGGCGGCGAAGAGGACGTGAACGCATGCGCGGACGGGGCGGCAGGGAGGGGGAGGCGGTCTCAGTCATGCCAGCGCAGCGCGATGGCGTCGAGCTGGTCGACGGTGGCGTCCAGCGCGCGCACGACCTCGGGGTCGAAGTGGCGCCCGCTGGCCTGGCGGATCTGCTGCAGCGCCTGGGCGTGGTCCATCGCGTCCTTGTACGGGCGCTGGCTGATCAGCGCGTCGTAGACGTCGGCCACCGCCATCAGGCGCGCCGACAGCGGAATCGCCGCCCCGGCCAGGCCGTCGGGGTAGCCGCTGCCGTCCCAGCGCTCGTGGTGGTGGCGGGCGATCTCCATGCCGTAGCGCAGGTACAGGCTGCCCGCGCCGCCCATGTGGACGGCGGCGCGCTGCAGCATCTCCCAGCCGCGCAGCGCGTGGGTCTTCATGACCTCGAACTCGGCGTCGCTCAGCGGTCCGGGCTTGAGCAGGATGCTGTCCGGGATCGCCACCTTGCCGATGTCGTGCAGCGGCGCCGACTTGGCCAGCTGGTCGATCTGCTCGGGCGCCAGCCGGTAGCCGGGGCGGCCGTGTTCGGCCAGCCAGTCGGCCAGCGCGCGCACGAAGCCCTGCGTGCGCAGCACGTGGTTGCCGGTGTCCTCGTCGCGGAACTCGGCGAACGAGACCATCACGTACAGCGTGGCCTCGCGCAGCCGGTCCACCTCGGCCAGCCGCGCCTGCAGCTCGTCCTGCAGCCAGGCGTTGCGGTCGCGCAGCGCGTCCTGCCAGGCCTTGAGCTGCAGGTGCGTGGCCACCCGCGCCAGCACGGTGGCTGGGTTGAAGGGCTTGTGGATGAAGTCGGCGCCGCCGGCCTCGAAGCCGCGGGTCTCGTCCTCGGGGCGCGACAGCGCGGTCAGGAACAGCACCGGCACGTGGCGGGTCAGCGGGTCGGCCTTCAGGCGCTGGCAGACCTCGTAGCCGTCCATCTCCGGCATCATCACGTCGAGGATCACCAGGTCGGGCGGCTGGCGGCGCGCCAGCGCCAGCGCCTTGGCCCCCGACGGCGCCAGCTGCACCCGGTAGCGCTTGTCCAGCAGGTTGGCCAGCAGGCCCAGGTTGGCCGGCGTGTCGTCGACGACCAGCAGGCGCGGCGGCTGCGCCGGTGCGGCGTCGGCACCCGGCGGCATCGGCAGGTCCGCGGGCGTGGTCATGCCAGCACCTGCGGGTCGTCGTGCCGTGCGCCGGGCTCGGTGGCCTCGCCGCCGGACTCCGGCTGGAGCGCCTGCAGCGCGGCGTCGAAGTCGTAGCGGGCCATCGCCGTGCCGAGCCGGCGCAGCACCACCGGCGACAGCTGCGTGCGCAGCGCCGGCTCGTGCGCCTGCCACCAGGCCAGGGCCTGGCTGTCGCTGTCGCGCAGCAGGCGGACCAGCGCGTCGAGGTCGGCCGGGGCGCCGGCGGGCGGGGCGGCGGCCGGGTCGCCCGCGGGCGCTGCGGCCGCAGACGCCGGCGCGGGGCCGGCCGCCGCGTCGACCGGCCGCGCGGCCAGCGCCAGCGCGTCGCGCGCGCCGGCCAGGGTGTCGAGCACCTCGGCCAGCCGCTGGTCGGCCCGGGCCAGCACGGCCTGGCAGGCGGCGCCGTCAGCGTCGCGGGCGGCTTCCTCCAGGGCCTGGGCCGCTGCCTGCAGCGCGTCGGCGCCCAGCATGCCGGACAGCCCGCGCAGCGTGTGCGCCGCGCGCGCCAGCGCGGCCCAGTCGGCCTGCCGGATCCAGTCCGCCCAGGCGCCCAGGCCCTCGGCATGGTCCTGGGCAAAGCCGTTCAGCATGCGCCGGGCCAGCGCCGGGTTGCCGTCGCAGCAGGCCAGCAGGCGGGCGGTGTCCAGGCCGGCCAGCGGCGGCAGCGCGGCGGCCGCCGGCGCGGCCTGCGGCGGCGGCGCGCCGCCCGCCGGCCGGTAGGCCTGCAACGTGCGGAACAGCGCGTCCGCGTCCAGCGGCTTGGGGATGTGGCCCTGCATGCCCAGGGCCAGGCAGCGCTCGCGTTCGCCGGCCATCGCGTTGGCGGTCATCGCCAGCACCGGCAGCGCGCCGAAGCCCGGGATCTGGCGCAGCTGGCGCGCCGCCTCGTAGCCGTCCATCACCGGCATCTGCAGGTCCATCAGCACCAGGTGGTAGCCGGCCGGCCCGACCGCCCGCAGCCGCGACAGGGCCTCCAGGCCGTGCTGGGCGGTGTCGACCTGGGCGCCGCGGCCGCCCAGCAGCTCGGTGGCGAGCTGGCGGTTCAGCGCGTTGTCCTCGACCAGCAGCACGCGCAGCCCGTCCAGCCGCGCCGGCGGGGCGGCGGGCGCCGGCAGCGCCGACTCGGGACCGAACAGGCGGCGCAGGTCGTCGGGCAGCACCGGCTTGTCCAGCAGCGCCTGGCTGCCCAGCGCGCGGGCGGCGGCCTGCACATGGGGCGAGCCGTAGGCCGTCATCACCGCCACGCGCAGCGCGGGCTGCTGCGCGCGCACCTGCCGCAGCAGCTCGTCGCCGTCCATGTCGGGCAGCACCCAGTCGAGCAGCAGCAGGTCGAAGGCCTGGCCGCAGTCCTGCGCGGCGCGCAGCTGGGCCAGCGCCTGGCGGGCGTTGCGCGCGCCGGCCAGCCGGCCCGGGGCGGTGCTGCCCATGCCCAGGCGCTGCAGCAGCGCCTGCACGGTGACCAGGGTGTCGCGCTGGTCGTCGACCACCAGCACGCGCAGCCGCGCGACGCCGGCCAGCGCGGGCGGCGCCTCGGCCTCGGGCGCCGGCTGCAGCGGCAGCGTGACGGTGAAGGTCGAGCCGCGGCCCGGCGCGGTCTCCAGCGCGATGCGCCCGCCCATCAGCTCGACCAGCCGCTTGCTGATCGCCAGGCCCAGGCCGGTGCCGCCGAAGCGCCGCGTCGTCGAGACGTCGGCCTGGGCGAACTCGCGGAACAGGCCGGCCGCCTGCTCGGCCGTCATGCCGATGCCGGTGTCGCGCACGCGCAGCAGCAGCGTGTCGGGCCGGCCCTGGCCGTCGTCGCCGCGGGTGTCGACGCTGAGCACCACCTGGCCGGCCGGCGTGAACTTCACCGCATTGCCCAGCAGGTTGGTCAGCACCTGGGCCAGGCGCATCGCGTCGCCGCGCAGCCGGCCCAGGCCGGCCAGCAGCGCCGGATCGACGACGTCGCACAGCAGCTCCAGCTCCTTGTCCTGCGCCGCCTGGCGCACCAGGCCGATGGCCTGGGCCAGCACCGCCTCGAGCCGGTAGGGCTGCTGCTCCAGCACCAGTGCGCCGGCCTCGATCTTCGAGAAGTCGAGCACGTCGTTGACCAGGGCCAGCAGGTGGCGCGACGCGCCCAGCGCCTTGTCCAGGTAGTCGCGCTGGCGCGGGCTCAGGTCGGTGTCCAGCGCCAGCTGGGTCATGCCGATGATCGCGTTCATCGGCGTGCGGATCTCGTGGCTCATGTTGGCGACGAACTGGCCCTTGGCCTGGGCCGCGGCCTCGGCCTGGTCGCGCGCCTGCTGCAGTGCGCGTTCGGTGTGGTCGCGCTGGTGCAGCTCGCGCTCGATGGCCGCGGCCATGCCGTCGAGCGTGTCGGCCAGGCCCTGCAGCTCGGCCACCGGCCGCACGCGGGCCAGCGCGCCCGAGCGGTGGCTGAAGTCGCCGGTGGCGAAATGCGCGCCCAGCTCGTCGAGCCGCCGGATCGGCTGCAGCACGCGGCGGTGGATGCCGCGCAGCGCCAGCAGGAACAGCGGCAGCAGCAGCGCGTTGATGGCCAGCGTCGCGCCGATCGCGCCGGTCAGGCGCTGGCGTGCGGCGTCCACCTCGCGGCGCGTGCGGGCGTCGACCGCCTGGGCCAGCCGGCGCACCGTGCCGGTCAGCCGCGCACGCGCGGCCTCGTAGCCCGGCGCGTGCACCAGGTCGATGGCGTAGGCGCGGTCCGGCGTGCCGTCGTCGACGAAGACGCCGGAGCTGCGGTCGTACAGGCCCTGGGTCACCGCGAAGGCGATCTTCTCGATGCCCAGCATCGGCTCGGTGGCCGCCAGCACGGCCTGGGCGGCGGCCAGTTCGTCGGCGCCGAAGCGCAGTGCGCGCAGGCGCTCGATCAGCGGGCGGCGGTCACCGCTGGCCGGCGCGTCGACCCGCAGCAGCCCGGCGGCGCGGTCACGCCAGTAGGCCACCGGGTCGTCCACCGCGGGTGCGGCGCGCTCGCCCTGGCGCACCGCCAGGATGTCGTAGTAGATCGACAGGTAGCGCGTCTGGCCGGTGGTGGTGTAGCTCTGCACCAGGTGTGACAGCAGGTCGGACTCCTGCACCAGCTGGTCGACCTGGGCGCGCGCGGCATCGCGCCATGCCACGGCCTGGGCGCTGTCGTCGCCGGCGCGGCGGATCACCTCCAGCAGCACCAGGTTCAGCAGCAGGGCCAGCAGCACCAGGGCCAGCACCAGGTGCGAGACGGTGCGCAGGCGCAGTGCCGGGCGGCTGGCGGCCGACGGGGTGGGCGGGAGTGCGGCAGGGGAGAACATCGCGGGCACCAGGGGCGGTCGGTCGGGCTACGGACGCGGCCGATGTTGCCCTTGACGGCGTCATGGGCATTCCGGGAACTGCGGGGTGTTCAGCCAGCTGTACTGCCCGCCGCACCCGCCCGCGACGGGCCGTGGCCGGGCGTCCAGCGTTTTCACATCGGGAAAAGTAGATTTCGAGATGTGGAATGCAGGGATGCTGCGGCGCAGCAGTCTTTTCCATTCCGAAAGATGAAATACCGCATTGCGAAAAGAGCGATGTAAGCCATTGATCCATAACACTTGAATATCGACTCTTCTATAAGACATAAGTCTTCCGGCCGTGCTGCGGAACGGCTACGCTATGGCCATTGACGACGCCGCCGCGCCGTCAGCGGCCAACCCTCTCACCCCTAGGAGTCCACATGACCCAACTCACCCGCGAACAGCAGATCGCCGCCCTCGAAAAGGACTGGGCCGAGAACCCCCGCTGGAAGCTCGTCAAGCGCGGCTACAGCGCCGCCGACGTGGTGCGCCTGCGCGGCAGCCTGCAGCCCGAGTACACGCTGGCCCAGCGCGGCGCGCAGAAGCTGTGGGAGAAGGTCAACGGCGGTGCCAAGAAGGGCTATGTGAACGCCTTCGGCGCGATCACCGCCGGCCAGGCGATGCAGCAGGCCAAGGCCGGCCTGGAGGCCGTGTACCTGTCGGGCTGGCAGGTCGCCGCCGACGGCAACACCAGCGAGACCATGTACCCGGACCAGTCGCTGTACGCCTACGACTCGGTGCCGACCATGGTGCGCCGCATCAACAACACCTTCAAGCGCGCGGACGAGATCCAGTGGTCGCGCGGCATCGGCCCTGGCGATGAAGGCTTCATCGACTACTTCCTGCCCATCGTGGCCGACGCGGAAGCCGGCTTCGGCGGCGTGCTGAACGCTTTCGAGCTGATGAAGAACATGATCGCCGCGGGCGCCGCCGGCGTGCACTTCGAAGACCAGCTGGCCGCGGTGAAGAAGTGCGGCCACATGGGTGGCAAGGTGCTGGTGCCGACCCAGGAAGCCATCGAGAAGCTGATCGCCGCGCGCTTCGCCGCCGACGTGATGGGCGTGCCCACCATCGTGCTGGCCCGCACCGACGCCGAGGCCGCCAACCTGATCACCAGCGACCACGACGCCAACGACAAGCCCTTCCTGACCGGCGAGCGCACCCAAGAGGGCTTCTACCGCGTCAAGAACGGTCTGGAGCAGGCCATCAGCCGCGGCGTGGCCTACGCGCCCTACGCCGACCTGGTGTGGTGCGAGACCGGCGTGCCCGACATCGGCTTCGCCCGCGAGTTCGCGCAGGCCGTGCACGCCGCCTGCCCGGGCAAGCTGCTGAGCTACAACTGCTCGCCCTCGTTCAACTGGAAGAAGAACCTGAACGACAAGCAGATCGCCGCCTTCCAGGACGACCTGTCCGCGCTGGGCTACAAGTACCAGTTCATCACGCTGGCCGGCATCCACATCAACTGGTACAACACCTTCCAGTTCGCCCACGACTACGCCCGTGGCGAAGGCATGAAGCACTACGTGAACCAGGTGCAGGAGCCCGAGTTCGCCGCCCGCGAGCGCGGCTACACCTTCGTGTCGCACCAGCAGGAAGTCGGCGCCGGCTACTTCGACGACGTGACCACCGTCATCCAGGGCGGCTCGTCCAGCGTCAAGGCGCTGACCGGCTCGACCGAGGAAGAGCAGTTCCACTGACAAGAAGGACCGCAGTGCGGGGCGTGCTGGCCCCGCCCTGCGCTGGTTTGAGGAAACCTTGACCCGGCCGGGTGGCCGGGTTTTTTTTTGGCTCTTTGCTCGTTGGGTAGTGACAGGCGCGCGGCATGAGCCAGTGGGCATGCATCGTGAGGGGGTACGGCCACGGGCCGGGCTCTGTGGATGTCAGCGATGCAAGAACGAGACTGGAAGCGGTGG